>Ga0315553_10000469_pt1 | contig 36044 bp, 34 predicted proteins | sample SalMarSW160140MG_FD_203099 | JGI IMG/M metagenome (GOLD analysis project Ga0315553, IMG submission 203099) | Salt marsh sediment microbial communities from the Plum Island Ecosystem LTER, Massachusetts, United States - Salt Marsh Sediment SW1601-40 ... | reverse complement strand
AAGGTGCGGATCAATGCCGATGGCATCGAGGTGGAGGCGGAAGGCGACAACTTAAACGTTCCCGACTTGATGACCCGGGTGACCGAGATGCGGCGCTCCCTCGGCCCGATGCCAGCGGGAGTGCCACAGATCGGTCCAGCGGGCGCCGCGGGAGAGTCCCGGTCAGCATCTGCGGGTGTGCCGACCACCTCGACCAACACGATCGCCAGTTTGATGAACGCTAGCACTGGCTCTGATCTGGTGATGGCTGCGATCGCACATCTGACGCTCGTGCAGCGAAAGGACGTGGCCGCTCGGCGCGAGATCCTTGACGAAATGAGAGCCGCGAAAACGTACTACAAGGACTCATTCAGCGGGAATCTAAGCTCGTATCTGGTCAGCTTGACTAAGGCGAAGCGGTTGAACCTTGCTGCCAAAGATGCGTACGCGCTCCCCAACGCGGAGCGACAGAATTTTGAACGGCTCATTGCCAACGCGGGCTGACCGGGTACCTCAGGGCATCCCGGCACAGATAAGACTTGGAGCATTCAATGGCATTGAAGGATTTGGTAGGAACGAAATCGGCGCTTGCCGAAGAGGCGATTGAATCGATCGTGCGCGGTTTCGTCACTTACGATGAAGAAGCTCACGAGGTGGTCCTGACGCCCGACGGGATGAACCTTGGCAACCGGGCGAAGTTGCTCGTGTACCTCACGGCACTTCAGGGCTGGCCGTTCGTCACCGCGACTTCTGTATCCACCGACGCCAAGCCTGCAGACATCGAGAAGGCGACCGGTATCGCCGGCGGTAGCCTTCGGCCGCTTCTTAGACAGCTCCTGGAGGAGAGGTTGCTGACGTGTCACAACGCCCTCTATGCCGTGCGTGCGACCAGCTTCGCCGCCATTTCCGCCGAGCTGGCTGCGCCAGGAGCTACGACGCTGCGGAAGCGCACGCCGGCACGCCGTAGGGCGCCTGCCAAACCGACTGCATAAGTGTCCGTGTCGTGATCGAGCTAAAGGATCTCAAGAACATCCTGCACGGCGACCTCGGCCGCCTCGACAAGCTGCTGATCGTACTGGCGGCAGCTGAAAAGCCTATGAAGGTCGCTGAAATCCATCAGCTCGCTACGGCTGCGGGCGTCCATGGTCATAAAAAGTGGAATATTTCCAACAGCCTCTCCTCCTCGAAGGCAAAGGCCATCCGCACGCCATTGGGTTGGGAACTCACGGATGCCGGTCGCGCCCGCGTTGACGCGCTGCTTGGCTATTCGGCGACCCAGCCGCCGTCGGCGCCTGCGGTCGATCTGCGCAAGGAATTGGCCAAGATCACGAATGCCAAGACGCGCGCTTTCGTCGATGAGGCGGTGAAGTGTTACGACGGGAAACTCTATCGCTCGGCAATTGTAATGTCGTGGCTTGCGGCCGTGGACGTGCTGTACGCCTTCGTGCTCAAGCACCACCTCAAAGCCTTCAACAACGCGGCCGCAAAGGTCAACAACAAGTGGAAACCTGCTGTCACGGCTGATGACCTTACCCTGATGAAGGAGCGGGATTTCCTGGACCGCCTCGCGGGCATCTCCATGATAGGAAAGAACGTCAAGGCTGCGCTCGTTGAATGCTTGGATCGTCGCAATGGCTGCGGCCACCCCAACTCGCTCAAGATTGGTCCCCAAGCTGTGGGGCATCATATTGAGACGCTCATCCTGAACGTCTTCCAGCCCTTCGCGGGCAAGGCATAGCGGGCGGCTCCCCCCCCGCTCTTAGCGTTCTTAAGACGTAAGAATAAGAATGGCCCCCGCTGCGCGTTGTGGTGTGCACCCACAACCCGGGCCTTGCGGGGCGTCGTAGGGGGCTGCCTCAGGCCGGACGGCATCGAGCCGGTCAACCTCAAGGACGCGCTCCAAGAGCGCACCCTCGCCTCCGCGCCCGCCACCATCATGCACTGCCCGACGTGCGCGCCCGGTCCGGCAATTTCGGTGTCTTCGACGACTCTGACGCTGGATCCCGGATCTGCGGTCGCGTCCATGCGAAGTATGGCTCCGCCATGACGCTCCCTTGTCCGGGATGACGATGGGAGGGGAAGGATCCTCGCGCCCGAGCGGGCCCACGTGCGGTCCGCGCCGACGCTGCCGCTCACTTCGCGCGGGCGGCGAAACGCACGGCCTCCTCGGCGGCGCGGAACAGCGCTTGCGCTTTGTTGATGCACTCCTGCTGCTCCTTCTCCGGTACCGAGTCGTGCACCAGCCCGGCGCCCGCCTGCACGTGCATCACCCCGTCCTTGACGAGCGCCGTTCTGAGCACGATGCAGCTGTCCATCTGCCCGGCCGCGGAAAAGTAGCCGACGCATCCGGCGTAAGGTCCGCGCTTGGATTTTTCCAGCTCGTCGATGATCTGCATGGCCCGCACCTTGGGCGCGCCCGAGACGGTGCCGGCGGGAAAGCCCGCCATCAGCGCGTCGACCGCATCATGCTTTTTGTCGAGCCGCCCCACCACGTTGGAGACGATGTGCATGACGTGGCTGTAGCGCTCGATGAAGAAGCGGGCCGTCACGTCGACGGAGCCGATCGCGGCAACGCGCCCCACGTCGTTGCGGCCCAGGTCCAGAAGCATCAGATGCTCGGCGCGCTCCTTGGGGTCGCGCAGAAGCGCGTCCGCGAGCGCCTGGTCCTCGGCGTCGGTCTCTCCGCGCCGCGCCGTGCCGGCGATGGGGCGGATCGTGACCTCGCCGTCGCGCACGCGCACCAAGATCTCCGGGCTCGAGCCGACGAGCGCGAAGGCGCCGAAGTCGAGGTGGAAGAGAAAAGGCGAGGGGTTGGTGCGCCGCAGCGCCCGATAGAGCGCAAAGGGCGGCAGCGCGAAGGGGGCGGAGAAGCGCTGGGAGAGCACGACCTGGAAGATGTCGCCGGCGACGATGTAGTCCTTGGCGCGCGCGACCATGGCCTTGTAGGCGGCCGGGGTGGTGTTGGAGACCGGCTTGGGCGGCGGCAGCTTGCGGCCTGCCACCGTGGGGATGTGCGGGAGCGGCTCGTCGAGGGCGGCGACGACGTTCTTCAGACGCTTGCAGGCAGCCTTATACGCCTTCTCGGCCGACTGGCGCTGGTCTGCGCGCACGGGCGTCACGATGGTGATCTCATCCTTCACGACGTCGAAAATCACCATGACCGTCGGCCGCATCAGGATGCTGTCGGGGATGTTGAGCGCGTCGGGCGGCGTATCGGGCAAGCGCTCCATGAGACGCACGGTGTCGTAGCCCACGTACCCGAAGATGCCCGCCGACATGGGCGGAAGCTCAGGGGGCAGCGGCAGTGCCGATTCGGCGAGCAGCGCCCTGAGCGAGGCGAGCGTGGGCAGCGCTTCGGCGCGGAATGCGCCGGGCTTGGCAATCGGCGTGCGGTTGATGGAGGCGGTGTCGTCCTGGGCGCGCCAGACGACGTCGGGCTCCAGGCCGATCACCGAATAGCGCCCGCGCGCCGCGCCCCCTTCCACCGACTCGAACAGGAAGCTCATGGGTCGGGCTGCGGCGAGCTTCAGGTAGGCGGAGACCGGCGTCTCCAGGTCGGCGACGAGGCGCATCCATACGACCTGCGGGGCGCCGGCCTCGTAGCGCTCGGCAAAGGATGCGAGCGGCGGCGAGGCCTCCGTCCCGGGCGGTCTTGATCTTTTCTTGCCCTCGAGCGTGCTCAAAGCACCCCCCGGATCGCGCACGGCTATTGGGTCTCGGCCCCGGTCGCGCGGTTGTACTCCGCCTGGTTGATTTGGGCTCCGAGGCGCTTCTGCAAGGCGATGACGTACTCGCTCAACGCCTCATCCGTGAGCTGGCTTTTTAGATCATTGGCGATGCGCTCGCGCTGCTCCTTGGTTGGCGGCGGCGCAGGCGTGATCTCGGTCACCTTGAAGACGACGCGGGACTTGTTGTTGGTGGTGGGGGCCGACCCGGCTTTGTCCTTCGCGAGATTGAAGGCCTTGGTGACGGCCTCCTTCGACATGCCGTGCGGCTCCGTCGTGCGGGTGAAGGGGGGCGTTGTGTCGACCTTGACGTCGCCGGCCTCCTTGGCAAGGGTTGCCATGGGCTCGCCCTTGTCGGCGCGCTCCACCAGCTTAGCTGCGAGCTCGGAGAGGAGGCGTGCGCGCTCGTTGGAGATGGCGAGCTTCTTGACCTCATCCTTGACTTGATCGAAAGGCTTCTGCTTTGCCGGGGTAACGCCGAGCACGTCGACCCAGGCATAGCCGGCGTCGCGCAGCTCGATGGCCTCGTTCTCGAGCCCGACCTGGCTGTCAAAGGCCGAGCGGATGATGCTGAGAGCGTCCGGGAGCCTGATCGCGGGCTTGCCGTCGGGGGCCTTGTTATATTGGTCGGTGGCGGGCACCTCCAGGAAGTCGAGCTTCATCTGGTCGGCGATCTCCTTGAGCGTCTTGCCCGCTGAGCGATTGTCCTCGACCTGGTCGAGCAGCTTCTGCAGCTGCGCTTGCGCCTTGACCTTGGCAAGCTTGTCGCGGACCTGGTTTTTGACGTCGTCGAGCGTGAGGATGACCGCGGGCTGGATGGCGTTGACGCGCAGCAGAACCGTGGCGAAGCGGCCCTCGATGACGTCGGAGACGGCGTCCTTCTCGAGCTTGAAGGCGGCATCGGCGATCTTCGGGTCGATCAGGCTTTCCTTAGTGACGAGGCCGAGGTCGATATCGGCATCCTTGGCGCCGGCCTCCTTGGCGATCTCGCCAAACGTTTTGCCTTTTGCGAGCGCCGCCTTGGCCGCCTCCGCCGCTCCTCTGTCCTTGAAGGCGATCTGCTGCACGCGCCGCTTTTCGGGCGTGTTGTAGTCATTTTTGGTCTCTTCGTAGCTCGCTTTGATCTCGGCATCGGAGACGTCCATCTTGCCCTTGAGACTGTCGACGGACAGGATGAGCGCGGCAAGCTTGCGGTTTTCGGGCGAGACGAATTTGCCTTTGTTGCTCTCATAGGTCTGCTTCAGCTTCGCCTCGTCCGGCTCCGGGACGGTCACCGCTTTTTCTGCGTCGATGGTGAAGTGCTCCGCGACGCGCTTTTCCCCCTTCCAGCCGTTCATGAGATCGATCATCGCTTCGGGGGTTGCGACACCGTTCATCAGCGCCGTCGTCAGCTGCTCACGCAACTCGTCGCGACGGCGCAGCGCGAGGAACCCGTGCTCGCTGAGCCCCAGCCGACGGAGGACGTTTTCGAAGTTGATCCGCGAGAACTTGTCGTCTGGCCCCTTGAAGGCCGGATCGTCCTTGATGGAGTTGATCAGGGCCTCGTCCGATAGCGCGAGGTTCAGGTCGTCCGCGTGCTGCTCCACCGCCGCCCAGGCCATCAGCTGGGCGAGGATGCGGTTGTCAAGTCCGGCCGCGTGCGCTTGCTCGGCGCTGATGCGATGCCCGGCCTGGCGCGAGATGAGGCTGAGCTCGTTTTGGAAGGAACGCTGAAAATCCTCGACGCGGATCTCCTGCGAGCCGACGTTGGCGAGCGTGCCGCGGCCGAAGTCGCGAAACACGGGGCCGATACCCCAGATGGCGAAGCTCAACACCAAAACGGCAAACAGGATCTTGGCGACCGTTCCGGTGGAGCCGCGTCGCAGGGCGTCAAGCATGGAGAGTTCATTCCGTCGGTTAGGCGGCGCTCTTGCCCCCGGTGCTTCATCGTCCGGGGCCGCACGCCGCAAAAAGGCACACGAGGAACCTGCAGGTGACGCAGGATGTCAGCGTGATATGAAGCGCAGCCGGTCCGTATTTGCAAGTATTGCGCGGGGCCGCCGCGCCGCAAGTCCCCGATCGGCGCCGCGAAAGCTTAAAGGGCTTTAATGTTTAAGGGAGGGCCCATGACCGAGGCTGGCCGCACCATCCGACCGCTTGTCGCTGGAAATTGGAAAATGAACGGCCTCAGGGCGCAGCTCGGCGAGGCGCTCAAGGTGCGCGACGCGATCTCAGTTCCCGGTGCGGCCGCAGCCGACGTCATGATTTGTCCGCCGGCAACCCTCGTGCTGCCGCTCGTCGAAGCCGTGCGCGGCTCCAAGCTCCTCGTCGGCGCGCAGGACTGCCATTGGGAGCCGCGCGGCGCCTATACGGGCGATATCGCGGCAGAGATGTTGGCCGATGCGGGAGCCGTTGCGGTGATCGTCGGGCATTCGGAGCGCCGCGCCGGCCACGGCGAATTGGATCGCACGGTTTGCCGCAAGGCCGAGGCTGCCCACCGCGCCGGCTTGGCCGCGATCGTGTGCATCGGGGAGACGGCAGGTGAGCGTCGCGCCGGCCTGACCCTGGACGTCATAAGACGCCAGCTTCAGGGGTCCTTGCCCGATTCGGCTCGTGCGGCGAACACGGCCGTCGCCTATGAGCCCGTCTGGGCGATCGGCACGGGGCTGACACCAAGCCCGGAGGACGTTGCCGAGGTTCACAAGGCGATTCGTCAAGCCTTGGCCGCCCGGTTCGGCGCAGAAGGCGCCGGCATGCGCATCCTCTACGGGGGCTCCGTGAAGCCGGCAAATGCCCGCGAGCTGATGGGCATCAACGACGTCAATGGGGCGCTGGTCGGCGGTGCCAGCCTCAAGGCGAGTGACTTTCTTGCAATTGTCGCAGCGTATCATCATTGACGTGTTCATGCGGTGTCGGAATCACCTCAAGTGATGTTAGAGTTTGCCTATCTTGCGCTTCGAGGCTGGAAGGGCTGGGGGCCGGTATTTTCGGTGAAGAGGGGAATGAGACTGTCACGGATTGTCGCGGCGCTGGTGCTTACTGGTGCCGGTGCATCGCTGGCGTCTGCGTCCAAGCTCGACAAGAGCGCCTGCCAAAACCTCAAGGACGAGCTGGGAGGCGTGCTTGCCACCGGCGCCAGGGACGACATGGAACGCGGCCCGGAATGGGCCAAAGCCAATCTCGCGCCCGATAAGCTGAACAACATCAAGCGGCTGATCGACATCGAGGCGCAGCTGGAGTTCCGCTGCGGGATGGGGCGCAGGCGCATCGCTGCCATAAAGCCTGCGAGCCCGGTGAAAAAACGAGACGACAAAGCTGCCCCGGCCGGACCTGAGAAAAAACCATCGCGGATGAGCAGCACGGAAAAACCGTCATCGACTCCCGCCGCTCCGCCGAAACAGCCGTCAAACGCTAAGGAGGCGGCCGCATCCCCGCCGAAGCCGCCGTCAAACGCGAAGAAGGCGGCGGCATCCCCGCCGAAGTCGCGGACGACCACGGCCCGCAAGAGAGCCTCGCGGTCGGAGGCCAAAAACGCCTACGTGTCACCGTTGGAGGTCAATCCCAATTTCATGACCCGGTACGGAACCACCCACTGAGCCGGCGTTCTAGGGCCTTTGGGCGCGCACTGGCGTGGGCGCGGCTTCTGGTATAGAAGAACCCCCTCGCACACCTCTCGCAATTGAGCCCTACGCACCCCATGGCTACAGCCCTGCTCGTTCTCCATCTCATGGTCGCCACGGCGCTGGTCGGCGTCGTGCTGTTGCAGCGATCGGAAGGCGGCGCGCTCGGCATCGGCGGGGGCGGCGGCGGCGGTGGCGGGTTTCTGACGGGGCGGGGGACGGCCAACCTGCTGACGCGCACGACTGCGGCGCTGGCGGCGGCTTTTTTCACCACCAGCATCCTGTTGACGCTGGTCGCGCAATCGCGTGCCCCGACGCAGTCGATCCTCGACTCCGATGCGCCGTCGAGCGGCGCGACGACGCCGGCTGAGCAGCCCGCCGAGAAGCCGGCGGCGCCAGAGAGCGGTCGCGGCGGCATTCTCGACAAGCTTCAACAGCCATCCGTCCCCAAGTCGCGCTGATTGAGCGCGGCCGGCAGCCGACTGGAGCGCTCACCTTGGGGTGTGTGGCCGCCTCGACCCTGGCGCTTATCGGGATAGGCTCAGTTGCCATGCTTGCCGGCTAACCTCCAACGAGGTCGTGGGGCCCGAAGCAAAGGCCGTTGCCACCCAGGAGACCCGCACGGAGCTGCGGGCAGGGGTAAAATGGGTTAAGGGCCTATTGGGCCGCTACTTCTGCGGCAACTGCTTGGTTTTATGAGCGGATCGGGGATGAGGCGATAAAGACGCTTCGAATCGCGCTCCTGTTCGTGTAAGCCTCAAGGCCCATGCAGCGGTACATCTTCATTACCGGCGGCGTGGTGTCCTCCCTCGGCAAAGGCTTGGCGTCGGCCGCGCTCGGCGCGCTGCTCCAGGCGCGCGGCTATTCGGTCCGGCTGCGCAAGCTCGATCCCTACCTCAACGTCGACCCCGGCACGATGAGCCCCTATCAGCACGGGGAGGTGTTCGTGACCGACGACGGGGCGGAGACGGACCTCGATTTGGGGCATTACGAGCGCTTCACCGGCGTGCCGGCCCGCAAATCGGACAACGTCACGACGGGCCGCGTCTACCAGGACATTCTCGCCAAGGAGCGGCGTGGGGCCTACCTCGGCGCCACCGTGCAGGTGATCCCCCACGTCACCGACGCCATCAAGGAGTTTGTGTCGAGCGGGAACGAGGGCGTCGATTTCGTGCTGGTCGAGATCGGCGGCACCGTCGGCGACATCGAGGGCCTGCCGTTCTTCGAGGCGATCCGTCAGCTCGGCAACGAGTTGCCGCCGGGCTCATCGATTTTCATTCACCTGACGCTGGTGCCGTTCATCCCGTCGGCGGGCGAGCTCAAGACCAAGCCGACTCAGCACTCGGTCAAGGAGTTGCGCTCCATCGGCATCCAGCCCAACATCCTGCTGTGCCGCAGCGACCGGCAGATCCCGGCGGCCGAGCGGCGCAAGATTGCGCTCTTCTGCAACGTGCGCGAGGAGGCGGTGATCCAGGCCCTCGACGTCCCCTCCATCTACGAGGTGCCGCTCGCCTACCACCGCGAAGGGCTCGACGAGCAGGTCCTCGGCGCCTTCGGCATCAAAGGCGCAGCCAAGCCCGAGCTTGCGCGCTGGGAGACGATCACGCGCGCGATCGCCACGCCGGAGGGCGAGGTGACGATCGCCATCGTCGGCAAGTACACCGGCCTCAAAGACGCTTACAAGTCGCTCACCGAGGCGCTCGTGCACGGCGGCATCGCCAACCGCGTCAGGGTGCGGCTCGAGTGGATCGAAGCCGAGATCTTCGAGCGCGAGGATCCCGCCCCGTACTTGGAGGGCGTCAACGGCATTCTCGTTCCCGGCGGGTTCGGCGAGCGCGGCTCGGAAGGCAAGATCCTGGCCGTCAAATTCGCGCGCGAGCGCGGCGTGCCCTATTTCGGCATCTGTTTCGGCATGCAGATGGCGTGCCTGGAGGCTGCGCGCAATCTCGTCGGCATCAAGGACGCCAACTCAACCGAGTTCGGCCCGACGTCCGAGCCCGTCATCGGCCTGATGACCGAGTGGATGCGTGGAAACGAGCTGGAGCTGCGCCGCCAGGGCGGCGATCTCGGCGGCACCATGCGGCTTGGCGCTTACCCGGCCGAGCTCGCCGAGGACAGCCGCATCGCCGCCATCTACGGGACGACCCACATCTTCGAGCGCCACCGCCACCGCTACGAGGTCAACACCGGGTACCGCACGCAGCTGGAGACGGCGGGTCTGAGCTTTTCCGGGCTTTCGCCCGACGGGCTGTTGCCGGAGACGGTCGAGTACCCGAAGCATCCCTGGTTCGTCGGCGTGCAGTACCACCCGGAGCTGAAAAGCCGCCCCTTCGAGCCGCACCCGCTGTTTCGCTCATTTATCGCCGCGGCGGTCGAGCAGAGCCGCCTCGTCTAGTGATCATTGCCTGAGCCAGCACCGAAAGGCGCTTCCGTCTCCTGCCGCGGCGGTGGCGCAGAGCCCGCGCGCTGCGGCTGATCCGCGATGCAGCGCAATGGGCCTGGTTGCGCTGCGGTCGCCAACATGTTTCCTCGCCATTGCGTGCACGAATTATGTGCAAACCCCTGTCTTTTTGTTTTGCAGAGCCGACACAGATTTGGCCGCTGCGCCCCGTTTCTTCTTTCAGGGTCATACGCTTATGCCGTCACCGAGCAGTCTGGCACGCGTCTTGATTGCACCCTACGCGTTAACCATTGCACCGGGCATCGATAGACCGGCGGTGGGGCCCACTAGGGGCAAGGGACAGACAAAAAGGAGGTGCTCCCCATGAAACTCATTACGGCGATCATCAAGCCATTCAAGCTCGACGATGTGCGTGGCGCGCTGACCAATCTCGGGATCAACGGGATGACGGTCACCGAGGTCAAAGGCTTCGGCCGCCAGAAGGGACACACGGAGGTCTACCGCGGCGCCGAGTACACGGTGAACCTGCTGCCCAAAGTGAAGATCGAGGTCGGCGTGGCCGACGGGCAGGCGGAAGGCGTCGTTGCCGCCATACGCCAGGCCGCCAACACCGGTGCCATCGGCGACGGCAAGATCTTCGTGTCGCCGATCGAGCAGATGATGCGCATTCGCACTGGCGAGACGGCCGAAGCGGCGCTTTAGGCGCTCCGCCTGTCTCGTTACGACGGCCATCTCGCCGGGATCATGCGGGAACGCGTGCGATCCCGGCGGGCTGATTTTCGGACCCCGGCAGGCGGCAAGACGGTCGCCCCTACTGTGGCTTTGGCGGCGTGTCTGCGTTGGCGGGCGGCGGAGAGGGCGGCGGTGCAACCGGGCTAACGTCGCCGGCCGGCATGTCGGCGGACGGTGCCTGCTCCGATGGCGCGCTGTGGTCTCCGGCCGGGGTTGGAGCGTTCTGGACGCCGCCCGGGGTGCTTTGATCGCCGCAGTACGTGGGAAACATCCGGCACCAGATCGAGTCGGAAGCCGCAATCTGCATCGTCCTCTCGCCCGCCGCCGCCACGGCGGGCAGTGCAAGCGAGCCGAGCACGCAAACGGCTGAAACCGTAAGCTGCCGCGTCAAATTGGTCGTTCCGCTCATGGTGCGTCCCCTGATCTGTTGCCGGCCCGCAAGAGCCGCAACTCATTCAAAAACTGTCCGGCCGTGACGCCCAGCACCCAGGCGGCCATCGCCATGGTGAAGGGAAGGACGAGCCGCCAGCGATAGAAGAGCAGCACATCGATGGCGACGAAGAGAATGGTGCCGAGCGTCCAGCGGCCCAGGCTGAAGCCATGCTGTGAGGCAAGCCAGCTTAGCACGCATCCGCCAAGCCACATACCCAGAACGAGTAACTGGGTCTGGCGCTCGGAGAGCTCGCTCACCCGACGTCCATCCACCAGCTCGGCCACCATTTGCGCGTGAATGAGGGCACCCGGCATTTTGGCACCCGTGCGCACGCCGAGGGGTGTCAGATGCTGGTCGAGAAACGGCCTGTTGGCCCCGACGATCACGATGCGGCCCGCAATCTCTGCGAGCACGCTATGGCTCGAAGCGGAAGACGGATCGCGCGCCGCCGCGATCAGGTCCTGCGCCCGCACGATGGGAAACGGCGACTTTCCCGTCGCGCCGACAAGCCAGGCGATGCGCGTTGCGCCATTCCACGTCGGTGCACCTGCCGCCGCGGCAACGGCTTGGGCGAAGCTTGGGGAAACGGTGGGGTTGTCGGCCGGCAGGGGCTTGTAGCGGACGACCTCGTCGGCATCGAGATTGAGGTTGAGATAGCCTTTGGGCCGGTCGATCTTGTTGAGATACCGGTCCTGGAACGCCCGCTGACTTTCGGTCAAGGGAACGCGCTCGTCGGCGACGCCGAGTACGATTTTCGCCGTCGTGTTTGCGTCCGGCTGCAGCACGGCGCGCAGCTCCGCATCCTTGCGCGGCTCCGTTGCCTTGATGAAAAAGAAGTCGAGCCCGATGACAGCGGCGCCTGCCTTATCCAAGGCGCTGACGATTTGCGCCAACAGGCCGCGATTCGTCGGCGAGAGATAGGGATAAGGCTCAAGCGTCTCGTCGTCGATGAGCACCACGGTGATACGCGGATGCTCGCCCTCGATGCGATCCGATAGGTATGCGGTCCGCCAGTCGGCGGTCCAGTACTCCAATTGCGGAAGGGGTGTCGCGCTGGGAACGAACAGCAGCGCCAGCAGGCCCAAGGCGCACAGAAACACGATGATTCTGGCGGCTCTCGGCGTCTCCCACATACGCGCATTCCTTTTCCCCGGGGAAGCATAGGGCAAGCGGCTGCGGCTGCGGTGTGGCGCACTCGCCACAGCCTGCGTACACCGGACGGTGGCGAGCTATCGCGAATATCAGTTGATCCTTAGAGAAGAGGGGCTCCTGCCCCGAATCGGACGATATACGGTTGAGGGGGACGTTGCCGGCAGGAGCTCCCATCGACGTCCTTCGCAACGAAGCCGCAGGGCCAGATCTGCGGCACAAGGAAGCTCATCGCGCTCAGGGGAGTAACAAAAAATGCCTATTGATCTTCAGTCCCTCATCATCTTGCTGATTGTCGGCGCCATCGCAGGTTGGCTCGCCGGTCAGATCGTCAAGGGATACGGCTTCGGGTTGGTCGGCAATATCGTCGTCGGCGTTATTGGCGCCTTCATCGGGCAATGGCTGTTTCCCGCGCTGGGGTGGTGGGGGGCCGACCTGATCGGCCTGATCATTTCGGCCACGCTGGGAGCCATCATTCTCCTCGTTGTTATTGGCCTCCTCCGGCGGGTCACCTAGCGAGATCGGTCTTGATGAAGCGATGCGTTTTTCATCAAGAGGGTGAATCTCCCCTCAGATCTCGAAGATTAGGACAGGATTTGTGCATGCGGTGGGATCGCCAATGCGGTGACCGCATGCGCTCCCTGCAACGGCCGGTCGCGGGCTCAGCGAAGCGCGCCGGGTGGGCCCCGTCATTTGCATTTTTGGGGATGATCCTCGTGATATAAGCGGCCATGACCAAGCACGAGCCCCTAAAGGCCAACCCGCGCGTTGCCGTTGGCGACGTCACGATCGCCAACGATGCCCCCATCGCCCTGATCGCCGGGCCCTGCCAAATGGAAAGCCGCGCGCACGCGCTCGAGATGGCGGCGGCATTGAAAGAGATCGCTGCCAAGCTCGGCTGCGGTCTCGTCTTCAAGTCCTCCTTCGACAAAGCCAATCGAACCTCCCTTGCCGCCAAGCGCGGCATCGGGCTGGAGGCAGCACTTCCCGTCTTCGCCGAGATCCGCGAGACGCTGCGGCTGCCCGTCGTCACCGACGTGCACGAGGTCGGCCAATGTGCGCAAGTCGCCCCTGTCGTCGACGTCCTGCAGATCCCTGCCTTCCTGTGCCGGCAGACCGATCTGCTGGTGGCCGCCGCCAAAACGGGGCGCGTGGTCAAGGTCAAGAAGGGGCAGTTCCTCGCGCCCTGGGACATGAAGAATGTCGTGACCAAGATCGTCGCGTCCGGCAATGCAAACGTGCTCGTGACCGAGCGGGGCTCCTCGTTCGGCTACAACACACTTGTCGCGGATATGCGGGCGCTGCCCGTCATGGCGGAGACGACGGGCTGCCCGGTGATCTTCGATGCAACGCACGCAGTTCAGCAGCCGGGCGGCCAGGGGACGAGCTCGGGCGGTGACCGGCGCTTCGTGCCGGTGCTGGCGCGCGCCGCGGTCGCCGTCGGCGTCGCCGGCCTCTTCATCGAGACGCACGAGGCTCCCGATCGCGCACCGTCCGACGGGCCGAATATGCTGCCGCTGAAGGATCTGGCGCCTTTGATGGCGGAGCTGATGGCGATCGATCGGCTCGTCAAGGCGCCGCGAAACGCCGGCTAGAGCGCTGCGGAAAAATCCAGACTAATCGAGCTTGAGGAACGAGGCTGCTTGCCACAGCGGATCGTCGTCCGTCCCCTGGCCCTGCCCCGGGAGGAGCTTTTCCTGGCGGGCGATCGTCACGCAGCCGTTTTGCCCGCACATCGGCCCTGAGCTGTAGGTCACGGCATTGAGGGCCGCGACGCTCATGGATGTGATGAAGAAGGCGACCGTGTAGAGGCAGGTGAGGACCCCCAGCGTGCGTACGATGAGATCGAAAGACATCCCGCGACCCTCTTTTTGCTGTTCCGTGCTTGGGCCGACCGAAGGCGAGAAACCTGCGGCCAGCATCCCTTCACGATATGGAAAGTCCGCTTAACGCCACGTTAAGCTTACCCGCTGGTGAACGCGCCGATTCGATCCCGGGAGCAGGCTCGCCAAACCGAACGCGCAACGAATGATCGCTGCGAGGCCGGTGCCCCATAAAAGATCGTCCGTTGCCTGCGCAAATTGCATTTACGAGGCGCCAAGGGCGGTGGCGGGCGTGTTAAGCTTAGCAATCCCTCAAGATACGCTTTGCCCTGTGCCTCAATGCCGGGCGCATGGGACGCGATAAGTATGAGCCCTCGGGCTCAACGTACAACAGCTGCCGGGATCGATTGCAGCAAAGGGGCAACAGCGAGCGAAAGGAGAAACGATGCCTGGCGTCACGTTGCAGGAGACCGCGGTGCTGTTGGCTGCGCTCGCGATTGCGGGCCCGCTAGCGCGCTGGCTCGGCATCGGTAGCGTGCTCGGCTATCTCGTCGCCGGGATGCTGCTCGGCCCCTCCACCATCGGCTGGATATTCTCCGACGAGGCCAAGGAGATCCTCGACTTCGCCGAATTCGGCATCGTGCTCTTGCTGTTCGTGATCGGGCTCGAGCTGCGACCAAAACGTCTTTGGGCGATGCGCAACGCCGTGTTCGGGCTCGGCAGCGCGCAAGTGGGCGCAACCGGCCTCGTCCTTGCCGCGGCCGCGCTCACCCTCGGCCTGCAATGGCAGACCGCGGTCTTCGTCGGCTTTGCGCTGGCGCTGTCCTCGACGGCGTTCGCCTTGCAGGTCATGGAGGAGACCGGCGATCTCAGCGCGCGCCACGGCCGCCTGGGATTTGCGGTGCTGCTGTTCCAGGATCTCTCCGCCATTCCGCTCATCGCGCTCGCGCCGCTGTTTGCGGTGACGGGCGTCAACGTCGAGCGCGCCGCCGAGATGGACCTTTTGGCGGGCCTCAAGGGGCTTGCCATCATCGCGGTGGTGATCGTCGCCGGCCATTACTTGCTCGATCATTTCGTGCGGCTCGTCGCGCTTGCGCGCGTCAAGGAGGCGATGACGGCCACCGCGCTGCTGACCGTCGTCGGCTTCGCCATATTGATGCAGCAGGCAGGCGTCCCGGCCTCGCTCGGCGCCTTCATTGCCGGGGCGCTGCTCGCCGAGTCCTCCTACCGCCACCAGCTCGAGGCCGACATCCAGCCCTTCGAAGGGCTCCTGCTCGGGCTGTTCTTCACCGCAATCGGCATGACCATCGATTTGCGACTGCTGATCGACGAGCCGGGCCGCATCCTGGTCCTCGTCCTCGCCCTCGTCGCCATCAAGGCGGTCGTGCTCTACGTGCTGGGACGCTGGGAGGGGCTGGAGCCAGGACCCGCGCGCCGGCTCGGGTTGGCGCTGGCCCAGGGCGGTGAGTTCGCCTTCGTGCTGTTCACCGTGGGCTACAGTGCAAACGTGCTCACGTGGGAGACGACGGAGCTGCTGACGATCGTGGTGACGCTGTCCATGGCGGCGACGCCGATCGCTCTCAAGATCGAGGAGCTCTTGTCGCGCCGCCAGAAGCCGGCGCCCAACTACGAAACGCCGCCCGAGAACGACGGCCACGTCGTCATCGCCGGCTTCGGCCGCTTCGGCCAGATCGTGGCGCGCGTCCTGACGGCCAAGCGCATTCCCTTCACCGCGCTCGACATCAGCGCCGAGCAGGTCGAGTTCGTCAGGCGGTTCGGCAGCCAGGCATTCTACGGCGATGCTAGCCGGCCCGAGATCCTGGATGCGGCGGACGCGCACGCCGCGCGCGCCTTCGTGCTGGCGATCGACGATGTCGAGGCATCGATACGCACCGCCGAGGTCGTCAAGAGCCGCTATCCCAGCCTGCCGATCTACGCGCGCGCCCGCAACCGCGCCCACGCGCACCGTCTTCTCGATCTCGGCGTGACGCACCTGCAGCGGGCGACGTTTCTTTCGGCGATCGACATAACAAAGCAGCTTCTGAAAGGTCTCGGCGTGTCCGAGCGGGAGGCGGAACGCATCACGCACACGTTCAGGACACACGATGAGCGGCGCCTGATCGAGGACTATCAGCACGCGACCGATCTGGAGAAGCTGCGCGAGCGCGCGCGCAGCGACATCAGAACGCTGGAGAAGCTGTTCGAGGAGGACGCCGCAGAGGAAGAACGGCTGCGGGAGGCGGCGGAGGAGGGGAGCTAGTGTGATTCAGATCGGGAAATTTGCTCAGCCGTGCGCTGCGCGCATTGGTAGATTTCCCGATCATCACACTAGCCAATCGAGATTGGATCTAGTGTCCCTTTTGATCCCGAAGTTCGCTCGGGGACCTAGCTTCGAACGCGGGCGAACTTCGGGATCAGGACACTTGCGGTGAAGCCCATCATCTGCGTCGGACATGCGGCACTCGATTACGTCTACCGCATCGATGCGTTCCCGCCCGTACCGACCAAGGTGCGCTCGCTGGAGCGCATCGAGAGCGGCGGCGGCATGGCGGCGAACGCGGCCGCCGCGATCGCACGGCTCGGCGGTGCCGTTGAGCTGTGGAGCCGCACGGGGGCCGACGACCCCGGCGCGAGAATCCGCGCTTTGCTCAAGGCCGACGGCGTCGACGTGCGCTTTGTCAGAAGCTACGAGGGCGCCCGCTCCTCGACCTCCGCCGTCATCGTCGACAGCAAGGGCGACCGGCTCGTCGTCGGCGAGCGCGACCACGCGATGTCGATGGACGCAAGCTGGCTGCCGCTCGATCGCATCGCCGGCGCGGCGGCGGTCCTGAGCGACCTGCGCTGGGTGGAAGGGACGCGCGCGGCGTTCACCGAGGCCCGCGCCAAGGGTGTGCCCACCGTTCTCGATGCCGATCTCGGCGGCGGCGGGATCTTGAGCGAGGTTTCTGAGCCTTGCCGACTATGCGATTTTCTCCGCCCCCGCGCTCGAAGCCTTCGCGCTCGAGGGTGACGTTGCGCAACGGCTGGGCCGCGTCCTGGCCATGGGCGTGACGCACGCCGGTGTGACGCGCGGGGCCATGGGCTATTACTGGGCGAGCAAGGGCGGTGAGTCGGGACACCAACCGGCGTTCGCTCTCGACGTCGTTGACACCACCGGAGCGGGAGATGCCTTCCACGGCGCTTTTTCCTGGGCGCTTGCCAGCGGCCATTCGCCGCCCGAATGCGCACGCATCGCAGCGGCCGTGTCCGCATTGAAATGCCGGCGCCTCGGGGCTCGTTCCGGTCTGCCGGCGCTCGACGCGCTGAAATCCTTCCTTGCCGCACAGAAGCGTTGAATTGCAGCCCTTCGGGCATAGACGCGGGCGGGCCGCCTCGGTAAAGGTGCGGGGAAGAAATGGGGGCAACGACCGCCGAAAAAGGGATGGATCCATGAACGAGGCGCGCGAGCAGACCACCGTGTCGGAGGCGGTTGCGCACGACGACATGGCGAACGCCATCCGTGCCCTCGCCATGGACGCCGTGCAGGCGGCGAAGTCCGGTCATCCGGGCATGCCGATGGGCATGGCCGACGTGGCGACGGTGCTGTTTCGCGACTTCCTGCGCTTCGACGCTTCCGACCCGAAGTGGCCAAACCGCGATCGTTTTGTCCTGTCGGCCGGGCACGGCTCGATGCTGCTTTATGCGCTTTTGTACCTCACCGGCTATCCGGGCATGGAGATCGAGGAGCTAAAGCGCTTCCGCCAGCTCGGCTCCAAGACGGCGGGCCATCCCGAGTACGGGCACGCGCCCGGCATCGAGACGACGACGGGGCCGTTGGGCCAAGGGCTCGCCAATGCGGTCGGCATGGCGATCGCCGAGCGCCTGCTCAATGCCCGCTTCGGCAGCGACGTCATCGATCACCACACCTATGCCGTCGTCGGCGACGGCTGCCTGATGGAGGGCATCAGCCACGAGGCGATCTCGCTTGCGGGCCATCTCGGGCTCGGCAAGCTGATCGTCCTGTTCGACGACAACGGCATTTCGATCGACGGGCCAACCAGCCTTGCGGTGTCGGATGACCAGATCCTGCGCTTCAAGGCCTGCGGCTGGAACACGGCCAAGGTCGACGGCCAGGACCCGAAGGCGATCGCGGCGGCGCTCGCAGCAGCGCGCGCCGACTCATCCAGGCCGTGGTTGATCGCATGCAAGACGACCATCGGCTACGGCGCGCCGACCAAGGCCGGCAAGGCCTCCACCCACGGCGAGCCCTTGGGCGAGGAAGAGATCAAAGGTGCGCGGAAGAAACTGGACTGGCCCTATCCGCCCTTCGAGATCCCTGGGCCGATCCTGCAGGCCTGGCGCGCCGTCGGTCGCAAGGGCGCCAAGGAACGCGCCGGCTGGAAGCAGCGGCTCGCGCAAGCCGACGCCGAGACGACCGCAGCGTTTGCTGATCCGGCCGGGCAGACGCGCATGACGGCCGTCGCCGACGCAATCGCTGCAGCAAAGGCGGCCTTCGCGGGCGACGAGACGAAGCGGGCGACGCGCGTGTGGTCAAAGATGACGCTGGAGCGCCTCGTTCCCGTCCTGCCGGAGCTGATCGGCGGCTCCGCCGACCTGACCGGCTCCAACGGCACGCTCACCAAGGCGCACACGGAGATCGGCAGGGGCAGCTTTTCCGGCAACTACATCCACTACGGCGTGCGCGAGCACGGCATGGCCGCCGCCATGAACGGCATCGCCCTCAACGGCAGCTTCATTCCCTACGGCGGCACCTTTCTGGTGTTCACCGACTACTGCCGAGCCGCCATCCGCCTGTCGGCGCTGATGCGCCAGCGCGTGATCTACGTGATGACCCACGACTCGATCGGGCTCGGCGAGGATGGGCCCACCCATCAGCCGATCGAGCATCTGGCGGCCTTGCGCGCCGTTCCGCGCCTGCGCGTGCTGCGTCCTGCCGACGGCATCGAGACGGCCGAGTGCTGGGAGATTGCGCTCAACGCTACCGAGAATCCTTCGATCCTCGCGCTGTCGCGGCAGGCCGTAGCAAACGTGCGCACCGATGTATCGGCCGAGAACAGAAGCGCCAAGGGGGCCTACGTGCTGAGCGAGCCCGAAGGCGGGCGCGATGTCACGTTGCTCGCAACCGGCGCCGAGGTGGCGCTTGCGGTCGCTGCGGGCGAGGCCCTGGGCAAGGACAACATCCGCGCCGCCGTCGTCTCGATGCCCTCCATGGAGCTTTTTCGCGCTCAGCCCGAGGCGTACCGGGCCCAGGTTCTCGGCCCCGCTCCCCGCATCGCCGTCGAGGCGGGCGTCGCCCAGTGCTGGCACGAATGGCTTGGGCCCAAAGGGCGCTTCGTCGGGCTCTCCGACTTCGGCGCCTCGGCGCCGGCTGCGAAGCTGTTCGAGCACTTCGGTCTCACCGCGGAGAAGGTCGCTGCGACCGCCCGCCAGCTCCTTGCGAGATAGACGGTCGCCGGCATGCACCTCGACAAGCTCAAGTCGATTGCGGACGTGGACGTGGCGGGCAAGCGCGTGCTGGTGCGCGCCGATCTCAATGTGCCGGTGAAGGATGGCCGGGTCAGCGATGCAACGCGGCTGACGCGGCTGCTGCCGGGGCTCAAGGAGTTAAGCGCGCGCGGGGCCCGCATCGTCGTGATCTCCCATTTCGGGCGTCCCAAGGAGGGGCCGGACCCGGCAATGAGCCTGCGCCCCGTTGCGATGAAGCTCGGCGAGCTGCTGGGGCGGCCGATCGGGTTCGTGCCCGAGTGCACCGGCCCTGTTGCGGAAAGCGCGGCCAATGCCTTGGGCCCTGGCGAGATTGCCGTACTGGAGAACCTGCGCTTCGATAAGGGCGAGGAGAAGAACGATCCCGAGTTCGCAGCCTCGCTCGCGCGCTGTGGCGATCTCTTCGTCAACGATGCCTTTTCCGCGGCGCACCGCGCACACGCCTCGACGGAAGGCCTGACGCATCTGCTGCCGAGCTATGCCGGTCCCTTGATGCTGGAAGAGATCAACGCGCTCAGAACCGTGCTCGACAACCCGCAGCGGCCGATGGCGGCGCTTATCGGCGGCGCCAAGGTGTCGACCAAGATCCCGATCCTCAAGCACCTCCTGGAGAAGGTCGACAAGCTCATCGTCGGCGGCGGCATGGCCAACACATTCCTGCTGTCGCACGGGGTCGACATCGGCAATTCACTCGCCGAGCCGGACCTTGTCGGAGCCGCGCGCGAGATCATGACGGCGGCAAAGCACCGTGGCTGCGCCATCGTCCTGCCGATCGATGCGGTGATTGCCCGCGAGTTCCGCTCCGGCCAGGCCCACGCCGTCGTGCCGATGCTGGCGGTGGCGAGCAATTCGATGATCCTCGACGTGGGCCCGAAATCGGTCGCGCACATGAAAGAGGTGCTGAAAGAGTGCAAGACGCTGCTGTGGAACGGTCCGCTCGGCGCCTTCGAGATCCCTCCCTTCGGGGAGGGCACGTTCGCGCTCGCCCGCGAGGCGGCGCGCTTAACCAAAGCCGGCGCGCTCGTGACGGTGGCGGGCGGAGGCGATACGGTGGCCGCCCTCAACGCCGCCGGCGTGGTGGACGACCTCACCTACGTGTCGACGGCCGGCGGCGCCTTTCTTGAATGGCTCGAGGGCCGCGAGCTGCCAGGTGTCGCCGCGCTTCTTCGAGCGCAAGCGTGATGGAAAGCCTTAAAGGGCAGGTAAGCGCGTAGGCATGTTCGCAGATCTGCAGATCTACCTCGGCGTGGCCCTTGCGGGGCTCGTGAGCTTCTTGAGCCCGTGCGTGCTGCCGCTTGTTCCGCCCTATCTGGGCTACCTCGGCGGCACGACGATCGAGGAGTTCACCGCCGAGGAGGGCGTGCCGCGGCACGTCTGGAGCCGCGTCGTGCTTGCCTCGCTCGTCTTCGTGCTCGGCTTCACCACGGTGTTCGTCGGGCTCGGCGCCGGCGCCTCGGTCTTCGGGCAGCTCATCCAGAGCTACAAACGCGAGCTGGAGGTCATCGCGGGTCTGGTCATTATCATCTTCGGCCTGCACTTTCTCGGCATCTTTCGCATCGCGCTGCTCTATCGCGAGGCGCGCTATCACCATCCCCATCATCACGGCGTGAGCTACATCGGCGCCTACGTCATCGGGCTCGCTTTCGCTTTCGGGTGGACGCCGTGCATCGGTCCGGTGCTGGCGACCGTGCTGGCGCTCGCCGCCAATGAGGGGAGCTTGGCGACCGGCGTGAAACTGTTGTTCGTTTATTCGCTGGGGCTGGGAATTCCCTTCATCCTGGCCGCCATCGCCGTGCAGCCCTTCATCTCCTTCCTGCAGCGCTTCCGCCGCCACCTCGACAAGGTGGAGAAAGTGATGGGCGTGGTGCTCATCGTGACCGGGCTGTTGTTCCTCAGCGGCTCCATCAATTGGTTCGGCGGCTGGATGCTCGACACCTTCCCCGGGCTGGGCCAGATAGAGCAATGGGTCACCCCCAAGGACCTCGGGACCCAGATCATGCAACAGGGCACCGGCCGGTAGATGAGCTCATGAGCGAGGACGCTGCCCCGAGGACGCCGATCGCGCTCACCATCGCCGGGTCGGATCCTTCGGGCGGGGCCGGGATTCAAGCCGACCTCAAGACCTTCACCGTGCTCGGCGTCTATGGTGCGAGCGTCATCACCGCGCTCACCGCCCAGAGCACGCGCGGCGTCGACGGCATCCTTGCCGTCCCGGCGAGCTTCGTGACGCTGCAGATCGCCACGCTGGCCGGCGACCTCAAATTCTCCGCGGTGAAGACGGGGATGCTGAATGATGGCGCGACCGTTCACGCGGTCGCCGAGGCGGTGAAGCGGTTCGCGCTGGGCCCGCTCATCGTCGATCCGGTCCTGGTGGCGACCAGCGGCGACACGCTTCTTGAAGAGAGCGCCATCGACGCATTGCGCAGGGAGCTCGTTCCCCAAGCCGACCTTCTCACCCCCAATCTCGCCGAGGCAGCGCGTCTGCTCGAGCGGCCGGTCGCACAGGACGAAGCCGGGATGGAAGCGCAGGCGCGCGCCCTTCTCGGCCTCGGCTGCAAGGCCGTCGTCGTCAAGGGTGGCCACGGCACCGGTGCGGAGGCTCTCGACATTCTCCTGGAGCAGGGCAAGCAGCCCGTCCGCATGGCGCTGGCGCGCATCGCCACGCCCAACACCCACGGCACCGGCTGCACGTTCTCCGCGGCCGTAGCGGCCCACCTGGCGCGGGGCGAGCCGCTGGCGGCGGCCGTAGAGGCGGCCAAGCGTTTCGTTCACGCGGGGCTGCAAGCCGGGGCGGCTCAGGCGATCGGCAAGGGGTCTGGGCCGGTCGATCATCTCCACGCTTTACGCAGGCAGGATAAGCAGCGCTAAGCCCGGAAAATGCTCGGCTTTGAGGGGTGTGGCTGGGATGCATCGATGAGCTCCGAAAGCGCATTTACCCACTTGCGATGATCAAGACCTTCTGCAACAAAATTGAGCAACACGATGCCTTTGCATCGTTTTCCAGCTCCGGGGGGAGCGTCGGGCGTGCGATTAGGGGCGCCGCCCGATTTGGCTGAAGAACCGGTCCGGTTTCTCCGGGCCGGTTTCTTTTTGTGCCTCTCGCCGGCGGCGCCTTTCACCTGTTCTTGCGTGTCTTGACTGCATTTGCGCCAGAGCGTTGTGCGGCGCCGGGCGAGCACGAACGCGGGTGGAGGCGGCAATGTCCCAGTTGGACAGACGTGCCCCGATCGGGCGGGACGCCGGCCTGCTCTCGCTGGGACCGCGCGTCTCGCTGTTTTTCGCATCCCTGTTTCTCGCCTACGGCGTCATCCTTCCCTATTTCCCGGTGTGGCTCGACTCCAAGGGCCTGACGCCGGTTGAGATCGCGACCATCACCGCGGCCCCTCTGTTCGTGCGCGTCCTGTTCACGCCTTCGGTTGGGCTGCTGGCCGACCGCCTTGAGAACTATCGCGTCGTCATCATCGCCCTGGCCTGGAGCGCGCTGACGCTGGCGCTCGTCGTGAGCCTGTTCGCGAGCTTCTGGCCGATCCTCGCCGTCGGCGTCGCCTTCCTGCTGGCGATCGGAACCATGCTGCCGCTGATCGAGACGGTCGCCGTCGGCGGCGTCAGGACGACAGGGCTCGATTATGGACGCATGCGGCTGTGGGGCTCGGTTGCGTTCATCGTTGCCAACTTCGCCGGCGGCGTGCTGATCGAGGCGCTAGGCGGCGGGTTCGGCATATGGCTGATTGCGTCAACGGCGGCATTGACCGTCGGCACCGCGCACCTGATCCCGCCCCCGAAGGTCAAGTCGTCCGCGCCGCGGGAGCGAACCCACTGGCGCCTCTCGCTGCCAATGCGGCTGCTGCGCTCGCGTCTGTTCGTTCTGTTTCTTGTGGCCACGGGGTGCATCCATGGCGCGCATGCCACCTTCTATACGTTCGGAGCGCTGCACTGGCAGTCGCAAGGGCTGTCTGCGGCCTGGGTGGGAATTCTCTGGGCGATCGGGGTCCTCGCCGAGGTGATGCTGTTCGCCTTCTCGGCGCCGGTCGTGCGCCGCTTCGGGCCCGCCCAGCTCATCGTCGCCGGCGCTGCAGCCTCGGTGCTGCGTTGGACCCTCATGGGCTTCACCCCGCCGCTCGCCGTGCTCATGCCCTTGCAGGCCCTGCACGCTTTGACCTACGGAGCAGCGCACCTCGGTGCGATACTCTTCATTGCCCGCGCGGTGCCGGCTAAAGGCATGGGAAGCGCGCAAGCGCTCTACGCCGTGATGGCAGGCGGGCTGATCCTGGGGCTCGTCGGCCTTCTATCGGGCGCGCTTTATGCGCGCTACGGCGGCCAGGTCTATGTCCTGCCCGCAGCCGTCTCGGTGATCGGCTTGGCGGCGGGCCTGGCGCTGCTTAGGGCATGGAGCGGAGGGCTCTTGTGGCCCGAGGCCGCGCAGCCCGCTACCCCCACAGAGCAGGCTCCGGCGGGCTGATCCAGCCGTTCTTGATGATGAGACCGGGTTCGCGGTCCCGCTTAAGCAGCAACGGGCCGTCGAGGTCGACCCAGTCGGCGTCCTGGGCGAGAAGCAGGGCGGGTGCCACGGCGAGCGAGGTTGCGACCATCGAGCCGACCATGATCTTGAGGCCGCGTGCGCGCGCTTCACGCGCGAAGTTCAGCGCCTCCGTCAGGCCGCCAGCTTTGTCGAGCTTGATGTTGACGGCGTCGTAGCGGCCGGCGAGGCGCTCCAGGTCGGCGCTCGTATGCGCGCTCTCATCGGCGCACACGGGGATGGGCCGGGCGCAGCGCGCCAAAGCCGCGTCGGCATCGGCCGGGAGCGGCTGCTCGATAAGCTCAACCCCGGCGCGGGCCGCAGCCTCGAGAAACGGCGCCAGCATGTCCTCGGTCCAGGCCTCGTTGGCGTCGGCAATCAGGCGGGCCTCGGGCCGGGCTTCGCGCACCGCGGCAAGGCGCTCCCCATCGCCGGGGCCGCCCAGCTTGAGCTTCAGGAGATCGAGATGGGGCACGGCCTTGGCCGCGGCCGCCATCCCCTCCGGCGTGCCCAAGCTCAGCGTGTAGGCCGTTTGAACGGGGCGCGGCTCGGGCAGGCCGGCCAGCTGCCAGGCCCGCAGACCCGCCCGCTTGGCCTCGAAATCCCAAAGCGCGCAGTCGAGGACATTGCGCAGCGCCCCGGGGGCGAGCACATCGGAGAGCCGCGCACGGTCGAGCGGACCCTCAAATGCGCGCAGCGCCGCCAGTGTGCCGTCGACCGTCTCTCCAAAGCGAGCGTAGGGCACGGCCTCGCCGCGGCCGCTGTGACGCCCGTCCGAGACGCGCACCACCACCACGTTGGCTTCCCTCTTGGCGCCGCGTGCGATGACGAACGGCTGCGCCAGCAGCCATGCCTGCCCGGTGACCTCGATCAGCTGCGCGTCGGCATGGGGCATGGCAACTGAAGTGTCTGCGGGTCGCCGCTTTATCCGAGCCGGCCGGACGCGTGGCCGAGGAAGAGATAGACGCGGCCCGCGTCGGAGACGAGATGCCCCTTGGTCAGCTGGCCGGACGGATCTCTAAGGTCCGATTCAGAGATGGCCCGTTCGAAGTCGGCAAGGTAGCGGCCGATCGCGCGCGTGAGATCGGGGTCCGCCCGGCAGCGCTGGCTCACGTCGTCGAGTACCGCGCGGCCTTCTTCGCTGTAGATGCTGCGCACCATGACGCCGCGTTGTCCTGCCCGCAGCCGCGTCCACACTGCCGAGGCGGTCGCCGGATCGAGCGCCCGTGCAATCGCCTCCAGATCGAGATTAAAGGCGGAGGGCTGCCGTGCGGTGCCCCCTGTGGGCTCATCCTCGCGCGAGGCGCGGGCGAGGAGATCTCCAAGCGACCATCCCTCGCGGCTGTCGCCCGATCGATTATGGTGCGGCCGCTGCTGGCGCTGCCGGTTGCCAAGCTCTTGGGCGATCGTGGAGGAGAGCGAGGTCAGCGAGCGGGCGGTCTCCTGGCTGTTTGATGCGCGCGTGTGCGCCGGCGGTGCGGGGGGCGTGGCGGCCTCGCCGCCCACAGGCATGGTGACATCCCTTTGCGTGGCGGTGCGCGACGTCAGCATGGAGAGCTGATCGAGCGCCTTGATCTGATCCTGCAAGGCCCGGCGCATGCTTTCGGAGCTTTCCTGAGCCGCGATGGGAAGCTGCTCGAGCTGTTCTCGCAGGCGGTCTTGCTCGGCCGCGATCGCCGATGCGGCCCGCGTTGCCTGTTCGCGCATTTCCTCTGACGTTGTGGTAAAGCGATCCGTGAGGGAGCCGAGCTCCGACGTCATGGTGCTGGAGACTGAGCTGAGATGGTGCCGGAGGTCCTCCAAGGTTCGCTCGCTCTCGGCGCTCGCTTGCGCGCGCACCCGCTCCATCTCGTTGCGTGCTCTGACGTCGGCATCGGACAGCGAGCCCTCGATCGAGGTGGAGTAGCCCTCGACAAAATGGGCGAATTCGTCGGCCTTGCCCGACAGCACATCCAGCGTTCGCGTCAGCTCGGAATGGCGATCCTGAAGCGTTTTGTCGATCTTGTAATTGACCGATTCGAGCGCATCGGCCGCCTTCATGATCTCTTGACCCTGGTTCTCGAAGCGGCCGGTGATGCCGCTGATCTGACCGAGCAGGTTCTCCGAGATGCCCTTCAAGACATCGGACTGGCCGGCTAATCCTTCCATGGCCTTGATGGACTGGCGCGTAATGTTCTCGCTGGCGCGGCGCACCGAGTTGATGCCCTGCATCAGGGCTTCGTCGAGGTCGGTCGCCTGCCTGCCGAGCGTGCCGCGGAAGTTGACGGCATGGGCGTCGAGGGCCGTGGTGAGGGCCTGCGTCTTGTCGACGACGGCGGCATCGATGGCGGCGGTGGAGCGCATGATCGAATCATCGAATAACCGCAGGCGCTCAGCGAAGGCATCGTCCAGCGACCGCGTGCGATCGATCAGCTGATTGTCGAGCGCCTGCGCGCGGTTGGCCAGAGCGCTGTCGAGCGCGCGGGCGTATTCCTCGAACACGGTCTGCAGATTCTCGGTGCGCAAGCCGAAGGACGTGTCGAGCCGTTGCAGCTGGTCCTCCAGCGTGTTCTGAAGCTGCTCGGCGCGGCTGCCGAGCGCCTCGGCCAGGCCAGCGGTGTATGTCTCCAGCACGGTTTGAAGCTGATCCGTGCGTCCGCCGACGGCCGACTCAAGGTTGCCCACGCTGGTGGCGAGCGAGGTCTCCAGCATCGTCAGGTTGTCTCCGGCCCCCTCAATGACGTTTGCAAGCTTGACCTGCTGACCGGAGAGCTTGTCGATCAGAGCTGGGATCTCGCCGCCCAGCCGCTGCAGGGTCTCGCTGACCTGATCGCTGGTGTTGACCAATGAGTGGCGCTCGCCCGACAGCTCTTGGATGAGACCGCGAATCTTGCGCTCGTTTTCTTCGTAAGAGCGCTCCAGAAGCGTAACCTCGTTGTGCACCAGCGCCTCGAGCTCTCCGGCCCGGCCGAGGGCGCGCGAGATCGCGTCGTTCATGAACGAGACTTGCCGACGCACGGCCTGTCCAAGCGACGCGATCGATTGCTCGGCCCCGCGGTCGGGCTCGGCCAGTCGCATGGCCACCTCTGTCATGGTGGAGGCTCTGAGCCGCAGCTCCTCGGCACGCCAAGCGAGCAGGGCAAGCAGCCAGAGAACGCCAATCGGGACGAGAACCGCTGCGACGGTGTAAAAGATCGTGGGGCGCGTCAGCAGATCGAACCAGCTCAAAATGGGCGCTTCCGAGCCCAGCGTCACGACGGCGAACGAGGTGCCGATGGCAGCCCAGATGATGCTGGCGACCGCCGCAAGCTTGTAGGTTGCGTTCGACGGCTTCTGCTGCAGCGCGTAGATGAGGCCGCCGATGCTCGGGCCATCGTCGTTGGCGGCAATGCGGTTGCGCGAGGGTCCCGCTGGACGCCGTCGGGCGACGCGCCGCCGCGGTGGCGGATCGCTCGCCGGTTCGTCCATCTCCTCGCGGCCTTGCTCTGGCCCCGACGATTGCAAGCTCAATTCCGCGACGGCATTTTGGCGGGGAAGCCGTGGGGGGACCAGGAGCGAGGGGCGCACGTCACCGGGATCCGCGCTGCCCTCCTCCGCATGCGCGTCGAGCCCGGCATCTGTGCCGGGAAGTGGTAGGCTCGGATCGACTTTGGCGTCAGCGTCGTCGGCGCTGAGCTTGCTGTTCTTGTCTTGAGCCATTCACCCCGTCCCATGGAAGCCGCTTTACGCGGACTTCCGCCCACCTTTTGGAGCACGCGACCCCCTGGCAGGCTCAACACACTCGACGTCTCAAGCAGCCCAAACCGAGGCCAAGCTCGAGAGCACGCCGGTCAAATGCTAATCCACCCGTCGGTCAACGGTTTGGCCGGAATTTGGGGCAAAAGCAAGGTTCTACGTTCCCCGGCAATCGTCCCACTTTTCCGAGTCGGCCGAAGGTTAATGCTCAAGTTGAGAAACGGCAATTTACTGGCACTTATATCCTGTGTGTGAGGGTTGGACGGCAAGGTCGGGTACTTGACAATCCGCTTAGCGGGTGTGCTGGCAGAAGATGGAGTCGCGCGCAATCATGGATGCGGGGGGCAAGTCTCAGAACGGCGAAGAAAATTGCGCCACGGGTGCCGATCTGGGCGCGGAGCCCATAGACCTCGCGCACCTGCGCCGATTTACGCTCGGAGACAGGCGTCTGGAGCTGGAGATCCTTGGTCTCTTCGTCGAGCAGGCCCCCGTGACGATCGAGGCCTTGAAGAGTGCCCGTACCGGCCGGGATTGGACGACCGCGGCCCATACCCTCAAAGGATCTGCGCGCGCCGTTGGAGCCTGGCGTATGGCAAAGCTTGCCGAGCACGCAGAGAGCTTGGGCGGACCCGCGGACCGCGCAGCCTGTGACCTCGTCCTGCACGATCTCGAAGAGGCCGCGGCCGCGGCCCGCGCCCACGTCGCTTCCCTCGGCTGCCCGCATTAGCCCGCGCGGTCCGAGCCCAGTTTCCTGCGCGCTTTCACCCCAGTCACGCCCTTGAATTTGGGGGCTGCGCCGACTATTGGTGCGGGGCAATTGGCATCCTTTCTGTGAGCCCTGTCGCCGGCGCACGGCGTGCGTCGTTCCCCAACCAAATGGAGCTGCGCACGGCGCATGGTCAAGATCACCTTCATTCAGCCTGACGATAGCGAGCAGGTGGTCGAGACAGAGCCAAGCATGACCCTCATGGAGGCGGCAAAGCTCAATAATGTTCCGGGAATTGAGGCCGAGTGCGGGGGGGCGTGCGCCTGCGCGACGTGCCACGTGTACGTCGACGAGGCGTGGCGCGATAAGACCGGAAAACCTTCACAAATGGAGGAGGACATGCTGGATTTCGCCTTTGACGTGCGCGACTCGAGCCGACTGAGCTGTCAGATCAAGCTGACGCCGGAGCTCGACGGGCTCGTGGTCCGCGTACCGGCGAAGCAGTTCTGAGGCGGGGGTGGGGAAGGGGAACAAATGAGCTCTGAAGCGCTCCCGCGGGCCAACGGCAACGACGGTCCGATCGAGACCGACGCCGTGATTATCGGCGCTGGACCTGTGGGTCTCTTCGCCGTGTTCGAGCTGGGGCTCGTCGACATCAAGGCGCACGTGATCGACATTCTCGACAAGCCGGGCGGCCAGTGTGCCGAGCTTTACCCGGGCAAGCCCATCTATGACATCCCCGGTCTTCCCATCGTCAGCGGCCAAGAGATCACCGATCGGCTGATGCAGCAGATCAAGCCGTTCGGCGCGACGTTTCATCTCGGCGAGCGGGTCGACGAGCTGGAACGGCTGCCGGACCAGAGGTTTCGGCTGAAAACGGATGGCGGCAAGACGTTTGTCAGCAAGGTCGTCGTGATCGCCGCCGGCGGTGGCTCGTTCACGCCCAAGCGGCCGCCGCTGGCCGGCATCGAGGCTTTTGAGGGGACCTCGGTGTTCTATTCGGTCCGCCGCAGGGAGGACTTGCGCGGCAAGGCCGTGTTGATTGTCGGGGGCGGGGACTCGGCGCTCGACTGGACGCTCAATTTGCAGCCGGTCGCCGAAAGTCTGACGCTTCTGCACCGGCGCGATGACTTTCGCGGCGCTCCCCATTCGGTGGAAAAGATGCGGGAGCTGGCGGCGCAGGGAAAAATCCGGCTCCTTATCGGTCAAGTCACAGAGCTGCACGGCTCCGGCAACCGGTTGGAGGCGGTTACGGTGAAGACGAAAGAGGGCGAGGAGCGCTTGGCGGTGGATGCCCTGCTTCCCTTCTTTGGCTTGACGATGAAGCTCGGCCCCGTCGCCAATTGGGGCATAAATCTCAACGAGAACCTCATTCCGGTCGACACAGAGAAGTTCCAGACGAGCGAAAACGGCATCTTCGCCATCGGCGACATCAACTGGTACCCCGGCAAGCTGAAGCTGATCCTCTCCGGCTTCCACGAGGCCGCCTTAATGGCGCAGGCGGCCTACAAGATCGTTTATCCCGGCAAGAAGCTGCTCTTCCAATACACGACCTCGTCCTCGAGCCTGCAGAAGAAGCTCGGCGTCACCTAGCAAAGTGACGAAGGGGATCCCCGACGCCATGCACGGCGTCAGGGCGCGAATTGGTTTGCGAGAAACCGGCGGAGCGACATGGGCAGCGCGGCCACCATGCCTTTGAGGGCCGGGCGCGCAAATCCGAAATAAAGATGCGCAAACGCTCGCCCTTTAAGCGATAAGGGCAACGCCCAGTCGGAGACCCCCGTGACGGCGTCTGCCCAATCGAGCTTGTAGCTGTCGGCGGGCGCGAGAAGATCGAAGATACGACAGCCGTTGCCGCAGGTTTGCGAGATGGTCTTCTCCAGCAGGAGCACACCTGCGCCTCCATACTTCAGATCGAAGACGATGATGTGCATGACGGTGCGGTCCTTGCAGCGCAAGGTGATTTCGATCGCAGCCGCCTCGTCATTGGACATCAGCACAGAGACTTGACACCCGGCCGGGCGGATGGCCCCTTCCGCAACGTCGGCAAAAAAGCGATCCATGCGCAGATCTGAGAGTGCCGACGACACCAGGCCGCGCTGCTTGAGCCAGCTGCGCTTCAATCCTACGCCGATGGTGGCGAGCCTGCGCGCCTCCGCCCCCGACTCGTAGCGGCTGAAGGCCATCTTTCCCCGGTCCGCGAAACGACGCACAAGGCGGCGGCGGTTTCTCCGCGATCTGGCCGAATAGCGCTGCTCGTATTCGGCAAAGTCCTTGGCGCTCGCCAGATCGAGGTAGGGCGCTTCGAGGCGCAGGGTCGCAAGCGCTCCGAGCTCGGCGAGCAACGGGGCGACCGCGGCATCGTCGCGCACCTTGCTCAGTCGTACGAGATCGGGCGCAAGCTGCGATGTGATGAGCGTCCAGGCCTCACGCATGCGGGGGAGCGCATCGGCGCTGTCCTCAACGAGAACGTCACCATATTGACTGACAGGCTCTCCCATCCAGGAAAGCTGGGTCATGCCCGCGGTGCGCTGGCGCACCAGCGGCCACACCATGACGAGGCGGCCGGCGCGGCGTCCGGTCACCACCGCAAGCGAGGTCGCGCCGGACTCCTGCGATCCGCTGTCGAGGTAGTGATTGCACCAGTGCCAGTTCCAGTTGAAGGTTTGAAAGACTTGAGTGCCGCGACCGGCGCGCTGAAAGAGATCGTTCCAGTCGGCTTCGAGCGCATCGAAGCCCGCGCGCTCGGTTACGAGGGCGAACTCCCACGCTGCCTCTTCCAGAGCTGGCTGCTCGCCCAAACCGCCCTGAGCAGCACCTGCACGGGGAAGGGTGGCGCCTAGCATCGGCAACTCTCGGTCGGTCCCTGACATTGTCCCAAGGTGGCTCCTTGCCGGCAAAGGCGAGCAAGCTGCGTGCCATCGCAGGGGGCCAAACGCTCAGAGGTTTGCGATCTCCAGAACGCTTAACCAGACCAGGAGGATGACGAGCGCCCACATCACGGCGCGGCCGCGTGCCGAGGGCGGACCGGCCTCAAGCACCAGCAACGCGCTCATCATTGAGACGGCAGAAAAGTTAACAATGAGACATCCCGCGAGGCCGAGGCCCCGAGACTCCGGCACGCTGCCCTCAAGAAACAGGGCACCGGCGATGCCGATCAGCAGCGAGCCGAGCAGCCGCGGCCAAAAACCGCTTCCCGTTGGCGGAAGACCGAAGAGCTTGATGGTGCTGAGCGGAGCCAGCACGAGCGCCAACCCCACCGACAGCTTCAACAAGGTTTCGATCCAGAGCAGCTGCTGCAAGGGAATCCACCAGAAGGTCTATCCCGCCCTGCTGCAGGGTACGATGAGGCCGTTAGATGTTGCTGTTGTCCATGGGAATATGCTGCTTGTAGCCCTCATCGTCTGAGCCGCCGCTGCCCCATCCGGAGAACAGACCTTCCTCTTGTTGGACTTTGGGTGACGGGCTCGGCGTGTAATCGCCGGCAAGATGGCGGCCCAGGGCAGCCTTGATGCTCTTCGTCTTCTCGGGCGTGCAGTAGTCGGATTGGCTGGAGACGGCCTTGGCGACGCCATTGAAGGAGACGTCATAGATCTTCTCGATCTTGGCCATATCGGCGGGGCTGCCCGCCAACGCGCGCTCATACGCGAGATAGTTGGCCTTGAGCTTGGCGGGATCGAAGTTGAAACCGCACTTGATGGCGCGCGCGGAGACCGTGCCGACCTCGAAGGCGCGCATGGGAGGATCGATGACGGGAGCAGGCGGAGCCGACTTCTCTCCGGAGCCAAACAGGGATCCCGTTGTCAGGCCGGAGGCGCCTGAGCAGCCTGCAAGCGCCGTTGCTACGAGCACGGTTATCACGCTTGCCTTTATCACGCGCCCCGTTCTCCCACCACGTCTTGACAGCGCTTGTTTGTCAGCGCCTGAGCGGACCTTAGCGCCAATTGCGGCTTCGTCAATCATGCCGACGGCGGCGATGGCGTTGGCCCGATTTCCGCCTTATTTGCCTTCCCGCTTTACCGCATCAACTCACACATTGCCGCGTCAAGCCCCGCCAGCGTCAGAGGAAACATGCGCTCGGCCATTAGCCCGCGAACCATGGCGATCGACGGGGTCCAATTCCAATGAGCCTCGGGGATGGGATTGAGCCAGACGCAGTGCTTGTAGGTGTCCGTCACGCGTCTGAGCCAAACGGCGCCGGGTTCCTCGTTCATGTGCTCCACGGCGCCGCCTGCGTGGGTAATTTCATAGGGGCTCATCGCCGCGTCGCCGACGAAGATGACCTTGTAGTCCGCCGGATAAGTATGCAGCACGTCCCATGTGGCGGTCGGCTCGCTCGCGCGGCGCGCATTGTTTGTCCACACCTGCTCGTAGAGGCAGTTGTGAAAATAATAGGATTCAAGATGTTTGAACTCCGAACGCGCAGCCGAAAAGAGCTCCTCGGCGCACTTCACGTGCCAATCCATTGAGCCGCCGACATCAAAAAACATGAGCACTTTCACCGCATTGTGCCGTTCCGGAATCATGCGGATGTCGAGATAGCCTTTTTCGGCCGTGCCGCGGATCGTCCCCGCCAGGTCCAACTCCTCGGCGGATCCCTGACGGGCAAACATTCGCAAGCGGCGCAGCGCCACCTTGATGTTGCGCGTGCCGATTTCGACCGCGTCATCGAGATCCTTAAACTCGCGCCTGTCCCACACCTTGATGGCGCGCCGGTGACGGCTTTCCTTTTGCCCGATGCGCACGCCGGCCGGGTTGTAGCCGTACGCGCCATAGGGCGAAGTGCCGCCGGTGCCGATCCATTTGTTGCCGCCGGCATGCCGCGCTTTCTGCTCTTGGAGGCGCTTGCGCAGGGTCTCCATGATCTTTTCCCAGTCTCCGAGCTCGGCGATCCGGCGCTTGTCCTCCTCCGAAAGGTGAAGCTCGGAGACGAGACGCAGCCAGTCCTCGGGGATGACCGCCTCGGCTCCTTCCGGCACGGCCTCGAGCCCTTTGAACACGTGCCCGAACACGCAATCGAAACGGTCGAGGTGACGCTCGTCTTTGACGAGGCAGGCCCGCGCCAGGAAATAGAAGTCCTCTACGCGCCGGCCGGCAAGGTCGGCATCGAGACCTTCGAGCAGCGTCAGGTACTCCTTGAGCGTCACGGGAAGCCCGACGCTCTTCAGCTCGTGGAAGAAGGTGACGAACATGAGCCACTCTCTACTCGGGCCTATGCAGAACGTCCACCAGCTGCAGAGGGCCGCGCAACAAAAAACCGCCCTGGCCATGCCGGGATTTGGCGTCGCTTCGTTTTAACAGAGACATGGGAGGGTTGCGGCTGTCGCACCGGTTCACACGCGCCGCCCGCTGGCAATTTACGAGCTTAGTTGCGTTGAGGTCCGCTCGCGGCGGTAACGACGCTCTTATTGCCAAAGACAATATCTGCGTCGTCGATGTACCACTTCTCTGTTTCGACGATCTCGGGCGGCTTGCCGCTCGCCATGAGCCAGCCGTCCACCGCGTACCGCTGCCCAGTTCCGTTCTCTACGAGGACCGCGGCGTAGTGGGGCCAGCCGGAGAAGCCCCGCCGCAGGTCTTCCTTGACATAGACCGGCCCGACGCTGTGATGGCGCAGGAGCTTGTGGCGTTCCAGAACGAGCAGAAAGCTCGCCAGATTGGTCGCGATATCGACACAGTCCATCTGTGTCGGATCGCCGTTGCCGGCCATGTCGTCGGCGGGTCGGTCTGCCGACGTTCCAATCGTATCACCTACCCGCTGTTCCATCCAGGCAAGCGTAACCCCGACCGCGCGGCGCTCGTCTGTCGGATTGGCGGTGTGCGTGGTCGACATCAGCGACTGCATGTTGGCGATGTCCGCCTTGGTGAACCTGAAACCGGTTTGCGTCCGGCAGCCGTAGGAGCTGCACACGAAAACCTTGTCACGCTCGGGCAAGCGAGCCTTGTAGCGCTGGTAGTGCTCTTCAATCGACTGGTCGCCGTGATACGCGCAGCCGGCCAGCGCCGTCGCCAACACCATGGCGAGGGCTCTCTGCGACAAGCGAGCGAAGCGCTGTGCGCGCCCCAAGTGATCGAAACGATTGATTGTCCCCACCCGTGCGTGGCTATCACGCGCAGAGATTCGCTCACGCCTCAATATGCGAACGCAACATGCCTTCTGTGGAAACGTCCCCGTTGCAACAGGTTGCCGGACTGCGGCGGCGTGCGTGCAATCTCAGCAAGAGGCGGGAGCATGAGCCGAGTGATTCAAAGCAGAGACAGAGCGGAACGAAAAAAAACCGCCCTGGATTGACCAGGGCGGTTTCAAAGAGAGAGAGATAGCCGTTCGGCGTCGGTCAGAAGTTGATCAACCCACCGAATTTCACGTATTGGAAGTCCTTGTAACCAGGTAGGTTCACACCGGTAACCTGATTCAGATTGTCGTCTAACGACAGGTGCCGGTAGGAGAGCCACAGCGACATCGCAGCTGCGTCGACTTCTTGAACCACACCGAGGCCCCAGACCTTCAATTCGCTGTCGTAGGCTCCGCAAAGAGCTGCGTTGCCTGCGGCACATGGAGCGAAGTTGGCGTTGTTGCCGTCGTTGTTGGTCAGGTACTCACCGTAAAGGACGGTGTGGCCCAGCGGATGCCAGCGCTCGCGCAGGCCGGCCTTGAAGTACCAGGTTTCCGTGCCCGGCAACACCGAGAAGTTGTCGTCGATCTTGCCGTAGTTCACGAGACCCCAGACACCCGTCGGAACATGCTCCACGTAGAGACCGGCCTGGAAGTAGTCTGAGCGGCCGGGATCTGGATAGGTACCGCTAAGGGCGTTCGAGCCGGTGATGCAGTTGAGGCCCAGAGCGTTCAGTGTAGCGTTACCAGAGTTCTGGGTATTTCCGGCGCAGGTATTGCCATCGGTCCACTGGTTGTAGGCTGCGGCCACCGACACCTTGAAGCCGTTGTACTCACCTGCGTAGCGAGCAGCGACGTCCCAGAAGTCGTCGTCACCCCAGTCGGCGGAAACCGAGAACCCATGCCAAGTCGGCGAGTCATAGCGAACAGCCATGCGCGTCAGACCGTTACAGTCGCCCCAGGCGCCGCCCATGCCGCGGCAGGAGCCAACGCCGCCCCAGATGAGGCCGGCCGCTGCACCGTTCGTTCGATAGATGGCGAAAGCATTCGTGTCGAACGCCACCCAATTGGCCGGCACCAACGAGCCCGATCCGTCGACGAGGATCGCAGTGTTATCCGACGCCTGCGATTGACGACCCACGCTCACCTTGCCCATATGGTCGCTCTTCAAGAACCAGAACGACTGCAGCACGGTAACGACCGGACCGGTAACGTCGAGCTGCTGGGTCAGCGGATCGACGGCCGGTCCCTGGGCACCAAAGCCCAGAGCCCCACGCAGGCCCTGGTCGATCGTTAAGCTGTCGCTGTCGATCGCTTCCAGGTGCAGCACGTAACCCGCGTAGTAGCCTGGCGCGATGGTCGCCTGGCCAGTGAATTTCACGTTGGTGGCGAGCGTGGTGCCGAGACCCGTCACGTAGACATTCTGCTCGAATCCGTCGTCCCACCACATCACCTGTTCGGCGACCCAACCGGAGATGGTCAGTGACACCTTGCGGTTGCCCTTGCGGGCAGTGGTGGCCTCAAGCTCGGCAATGCGCTCTTCCAGATCTGCGCAGCAGTTCCCCCCGAGGTCGGCCGCGGACGCGCTGCCAGCGGAGAGACCGCCTACCAGCAGGCCCGCCGCCACCAGGGCGCTAAGGCTGAATTTCCTCATCATTAGTCTCCCGTCTT
>Ga0315553_10000467_pt1 | contig 36085 bp, 40 predicted proteins | sample SalMarSW160140MG_FD_203099 | JGI IMG/M metagenome (GOLD analysis project Ga0315553, IMG submission 203099) | Salt marsh sediment microbial communities from the Plum Island Ecosystem LTER, Massachusetts, United States - Salt Marsh Sediment SW1601-40 ... | reverse complement strand
ATATGCCTCCTGTGCAGAAATCATCTTTCCAGTAAAGATTAGTTCTTTGGCCTTTGCTGGTCCCACTAATTTTACTAGACGTTGAGTACCTCCCCAACCTGGTGGTATGCCGATGGTAACCTCTGGTTGGCCAATTTTTGCATTACTCGATGCGATCCTCATATCACATACCATCGAAAGTTCACATCCTCCTCCCAATGCGAATCCATTAACGGCCGCTATGACGGGTTTATCGAGCTTTTCAACCTTGTTGAGGACGGCTTGCGCAGAAGCGGCGTATTTCTCGGCCTTCATCGGATCAATGTTTACCATGTAGGCTATATCAGCGCCAGCACAGAACGATTTCTCGCCAGAGCCGGTAATAATGACAACCCTGATTGAATCATCAAATCCAACTATGTCAATAGATCTTGATAATTCTGCTATGACATCCGTGTTCATAGCGTTTAACGCCTCAGGCCTATTAATACGTAATAAACATATTTCTCCTAGCGGTTCGATCTGGATATATTTCATCGTAGACATTATCGTAAAGCGATAGGTTGGTCAACTTAAATCTTGTGCAAATTTTAAATCTAAACTGAGATTCGTAGGATTTAGCTTAACTTTCACAATTAACGCAAAGGTACTGGCATTTAGATTGACTGTCTATTTTCTGCATCAGCCCATAAATATTCAAAATAATCCTTTGCCAGACCAGCTAATCCCGAATGCTCGGCCCAAATCGCGATGGGTTCAAAACCATTACTATCGGTAATTCCTCCTTCTCCGAGTAGAAGCATTACTTGTCTGCTGTCGCCGATAACTCCACCGCCAAACATATGGTCTTTGACTCTAACTTGCGCTATCCTTGATATTGCTCGAAGTGTATCAGAGCTCGTCCTTCCTGAAGCAAGTACCGAGATGTTAACCCCCTTGTTATACAGAGCTCGTAACATAGGTTGGGCTGGTTTGGCAATATCTTCGGCGACCTCCGGAAGCGCAACAAGTAATTCAGCCTGACAATCAAGTATTATCTCGCTTACTTTTCCGATTATGTTATGTATTCCCCTGACGACCCATATTTCTGGTCGTTCCTTGATCCCTCTCTTTTGATATATAGGCAACAACTCACTCATGATCAAATTTTCACTATCTTTGATCTCATTTTCCATCCGAATTCTCATTGCCGCAAGAGCACTTTGTGGAGATTTGGGAAAAAATTTCTGTGGCCTGGAACTGCTTGATTCGAGCCAGCCTTTATCTTCCAGCGTATTAATAACCTCGTATATTTTTGAGTATGGAACACCTGAAACTTTGCTTATTTCTGACGCAATAGCGGGCCCGCCCTCTAAGAATGAAAGGTAAACTTTGATTTCATAGCCTGTCAAGCCAAGGTTTTCCATTGCTTTCCTTGACTTGTCGCTAATAATCATTAAAACCTTGAAAGGGATACTATAATTCTAATATATTCATTCCTCAAAGCTTCACTCATGGGTGTGCGTGTAGGCAGTGATTAATATCTCGTCCCGATGGGAATAGCTTGGTTTACGGATATTTAAAGGGGTCAAAATATCCTAATCACCTTATGAATCGTAAGGTTATGTTTATATATAATCCGGAGCTCATCGCCGTTTGTAAGTAGGACAAGGTTAGATAGAGATGGAATTAATTCAAATAGCAAATCTTTCAAGTAAGAATACATCCGTTAAGAAAACAATTAGGTACACTCAGAGCATTTGTCCAGATTGTAACATGATATTGGATGCAGAGGTTTTCGAAAGAGAAGGCAAGGTATACATGACAAAAACCTGCCCCACTCATGGAGAGTGCGAAGAACTTTATTTTGGGTCATACAAGATGTACCAAAAGTTTAGCACCTATTGGATGGACGGAAAAGGCGCACATGCTCCAAATGTGATGGTCGATAAATGCGCATGTCCCAATAATTGTGGACTTTGTACCAACCACTTATCTCATTCCGGACTTGCTAACATGATTGTCACCAATCGATGTGACCTTACCTGTTGGTATTGTTTCTTTTATGTCAAGAAGGGGTTGGAAGGAGCATATCTATACGAACCCTCTCATGAGCAAGTAAGAGCAATGATGAAGACTTTAAAGGCTGAGCGGCCTATAGCTGGCAATTCCATACAGCTAACAGGTGGAGAGCCAATGCTAAGGGACGATCTTACTGATATAATCAAGATCATCAAGGAAGAAGGGGTGGATCATGTCCAACTTAATACTAACGGCATAAAACTGGCATTGTCCCCTGAAACAATGCGTCAGGTTAGAGGGGCTGGTGTGAGTAATCTGTATCTTTCTTTTGACGGAGTGACTCCTAGGACTAATCCAAAGAATCACTGGGAGGTGCCGTATACTCTGGAGTCCGCAAGAAAGTGTGGAACGACTGTTGTCTTTGTTCCAACTGTGATAAAGTCAATAAATGACCATGAACTTGGAGGCATTATTAGGTATGCTCAAAAGAACATGGATGTTGTTCATGCCGTTAATTTCCAGCCAGTGTCATTAACTGGCAGAATGTCGAAGAAAGAACGGGAGAAATATAGGATAACTATTCCAGACTGTATCGAGAGGATAGAAGAGCAGACCAATGGCGAAATTCCTTCCGATGGCTGGTTCCCAGTTCCATCATGTATGCCCATGACAAACGTAATTGAGGCATTTTCAAAGAAGCCGAAGTATGAATTGTCAATTCACTTCGCATGCGGAGCAGGAACATACGTCTTTGAAGACAGTGAAACTAAAAAGCTAGTACCTCTAACATCTTTCGTTGATATTAAAGGTCTGTTAGAATACTTTGAAGAGAAGGTTGACGAAATCAAGTCTGGCTCTAATAGGTACTGGAAAATGCTCGAAGTTTTGAGAAAGATAGGTCAGTTTGTTGACAAGAACAAACAGCCGAGAGGATTAGACTTGGCCAAGATGTTCTCCAGTATATTGCTGAAACGGAACTTCGACTCGGTGGGTTCGTGGCATGGCAGGTCTCTTTTCCTTGGAATGATGCATTTTCAGGATAAATACAATGAAGACTTGGAGCGTCTGCAGAGATGCGACATACACTATCTGACACCGGATCTTAGGATAATACCTTTCTGTGCATTTAACGTAATACCTGAATGGTACAGGGACAGGATACAGAAGAAATACAGCATTCCGGTCGAAGATTGGGAAAAGGCGCACGGACAGACCCTGGAAGCCGGTCTTTATCGAGGAACAATGAGAAGAGGAAAATCACAAGCACAGATGGGTTGCGCAATGTCAGAGATGCATAAGGCTGCAGCAGAGCTTTCAGCCGACGAAGATCACAAGGGAGTAGAACTAAGAAACGGAATGGCTGGGGCCTAGCCGTTCGCATAACATTCTTGTTATCACGTGTGGTTTTCAAGTTATAATATTGTTGTGTTGTGGACTGGTAACCTACGCCAACAAGTCGATCACTTCTAATAGTGAACTCGGCTCTAATTCAAAATTTTGAACGCAGAAGACGTGGTTGTTCGACACTGCAAGACATTTAAATAATGTTGAATTAAATTCTTCTTTGACAAACGATGACAAGAAAAACCTTCCGATTTCAAGTGTGACGAGGATCTTGAGTTTGGAGTTTGTCATACTATTGGATTAAATCAATTCATAGAGCTTGTTCAGAAACTTGATAAGGAGCTGAACCCATCTTATAATATGAATTGGTTGTTATAGAAACTACTTCTTCTCTTGAGAGTTTTCGAAAGTTTATAATTGTTAGTACATGTAGATCGTTTATTCCGGAAAGTTATCTTAAGGACTTTGAAGTATTTCCCGAAAGAGAGGAGGGCCCTGGAGCAATCTATATCGAAGCGGCAGATAAGGTAACTTTAAAACGAATTAGGGAAATGACGTTCGTGAACGCTAAGGAAATTCTGGGCATCATCTACTCATCAAAGAGTGGGAACACTCGGCTGAAATGGAGACAAACAAGAAAGAAAATAGGTAAGGTACAAGGAGATGCTTCGTCGAATGCGCTTGTGAATATGGTCGAGTCAGGAGTGTTAACTCAGGAGTGGGTAGACAGTTACCTTAGGGCTTCTCATTCACGAAAAACCTCGCAGAATATTGACCAACCTCTGCAGTCGGCTGCTGATACGGAACCGGCAGCCGCTCCTCATTCACCATCATCAACTTCTCAATCCTCACCTCCCTCACCTTCATCTTCCACTCATTCTACGACCTCCAGTAGTCAGTAATTACCCCACAAATGTGGCCCTTGGTTGCGAAGACTGCCATATGATCGTTAAAATAGTAAAGGGCTCAGCGGGCAAGGCTTACTACTTAATTCCGCAAGACGCAGATGACCTATTCAGTATTAGAAGAATACTTTCGCGTGACGACCTAGTTATTGCGAGTACTACTAGAGTGATTAAACAAGAGAAAGAATATTCTCGCCCCGATAGAGGTGATCGAATTAGTATCAAAGTGTGGCTCCGCGTTGATAGTTTGGGATTCGATAAGATGGTTGACAGACTACGAATTAGGGGAATAATTTCCAATGCAAGCAGCGAACACGTACCTCGAGGTTCTCATCATTCACTAACTATCGGAATAGGGGACAGCATTATCATCGAAAAGAAAAGGGACTGGCTACCCTACGAGAAAAATATTGTCCATAGGTTCTCTGATGGCTCTCTCTATCTTCTTGTGGCAGTAGATCTTCAAGAATGCGCAGTGGCCAAATTGAGCGGGACACATCTGGGAATAGTACCAAATATTTATTCAGGCCAGAGTGGAAAAAGATATCACGTTCAGACTTCTAAGACTGGCGAACCAGAACAGTTCTTTGATGAAATAATTAAAGTCGCAAAGTCACAGTTAAGCTTGGAAGATATTGAACACACGACTGATAAAGTGATCATTTTTGGCCCAGGCGAAATGAAAAAGCGGTTGTATAACTTTCTTGTGCGAAAGGACAAGAATCTAGCAAATTTAGCGTCTGTTGTCGAAGGAATCGATGTGGCAGGTGAAGATGGGATATTACTATTCGTTCGTTCACCTACGATTAAGGAAGTCATGGAAAACAGCAAGATGTCGACAGTCTTATCATTGTTAGACGATATCATGATTTTCGTAAGTAAGGGGGAGAATCGATTCGCCATGGGTTTCGCTGAAGTGGCAAAAGCTGCTGCTATGCGTGCCGTAGAATCGGTAATATTCTCTAGCTCGATATTTGGAACTGTTGAAGAAGACGAGTTGGTTGAATTACTAAATTCGGTAGAAAGCCAAGGTGCTTCAGCATATGCAATAGACTCTTCCACGGACATCGGAATGAGAGTCTCGTCACTTGGAGGAATTGTTTCAGTTCTGAGATATCAAATTAGTACATAAGAGTAGTACAAGACATGGGGCCATCTTGACACCTTCTAATTAGGCTTGAGTGGTATCTATACCAATGGAACGTTCGATCTGCTAATACTCATTGCGTCAATCGTCGTCTACGTGTATCGCGAATAACAGTTGATGTAGACCCAATTAGCCAGTCTAGATAAGGCTTGGAAGCTTTGTCTACAGATATTTCGAGGATTTCAGGAATATTATACGGGTGTTGTTTTTCAATCCTATTCCTTAGTTCTCTGGCCTTTTTCTTGGTTGTTTTGAATAACGCGATGAACTCTTCCTCGTCATTTAGTCTATTCTCCCACCAATACAAAGATCGCACTTTTGTGTAATTTACGCAGGCGCATAATTTTGCATTTACTATCATTTCATGCGCAATGTCGCGTAATGATTTTTCATTTGCAAATGTCGAAATAATAATAGCTCCTGTGGATACATTCTTATTGCGAACCATGGCGATGCTTCTGAAAATAACGCTATTTTATCTTATATACACTACTTTTTATTGCTTTAGGTTATGGGAATTGTCAATAATATTTAAATCCAGTCCATTCTGGATCGGTTAGCTAACTAAAGCTAATCTTTTAGTCACGGATACTGTGACTTCTTGCCTTAAGTATTTGATTCGAATCATGAATTTGTAGTCTATTCCCGAAATTGAACCTAGGAAAGAAGAAGATAAAAATAGAAATGGAAGACGAGGAGGGGGGCAAATATAACCTTTCTTTAGAAGGTAGCATATCAAAAACAAAGATCCTGAAACTGTATGAATTCATGAGTATGATGGATGGGAAGACTAAGACTCATGACGGAGGCAGCCGTGGAGAAGGCGATTATTATTCTGGCTCAAATGACAGGGTGGATGAAAATCGGCCTATTTCGGTAGGAGATAAGATCTGGAATGTTGTTGCGAACAAGTTTAGTTCGAACGCTTTCACTTCATCAGATATTCAAGAAATGTTCGAAGCAGAGTACGTTGAGCCGATACAATTAAGCATTATCTCCACGTATCTCTCGAGATACTCCGAGAAAGGAAAACTCACAAGGTTAAAGAAAGGGAAAGAATGGGTGTATAGGCTGGGTAATAGGCTGCCAAGTAATACTTTGTTCCGACGGGATCAACCATTTGATACCGGTGAATTGAGCCACAATATTGCAAAGTCTACAGAAGTAAATTAGCTACTTATCGAAGTTAGTTAGTTTGCTTCACTTTTTTTGCTGGGCTAAATACATACAAGGCTTTCAATTTGCGCACCTCTTTCTCAATATTTGCGACAATGCATTGCATTGTACCTGCATGGTTTATCGATTAATGCGAAAAGCGGAGGCTTATTTTGAAAAATATTTCGAATCACAGTTGAAGATAAGCTTGCTGACAGGGATCCGAGAACAGTTAGTGAAAATAGCCACCCCCATATGCTTTTTATTCACATTAGTTATTTGAAATCATAATGTCCGATACCAGCCAACTTCTTGTTAGAAGAATCAAAGAGGGGACGGTCATAGATCATATCGAATCCGGAAAAGCGCTGACAGTCCTACGCGTATTAAATATCACGGGTACAGAAGGCAATGTAATTACAGTTGCATTAAATGTGCCCAGCAGCAAACATACTAAAAAAGACATTATTAAAGTTGAAGATAGACTACTGAAAAAGGATGAAACTGACAAACTCGCTCTTATCGCTCCAACGGCCACAATTAACATCATAAGTGATTACAAAGTTGTGGAAAAGAGAAGAATACAGCTTCCTGATACAATAATCGGAATATTTCGGTGCCCGAATCTTAAATGTGTTACCAATAGTGATGATTATATTAGGCCGTCCATTGACATTATCGATAAGCAGAATATTGTCCTAAAATGCAGATATTGCGCCCGAGTAATTGGTATCAATGAACTTTTGTCTTAAATTTCGAGGATTAATCATCTGATGGCCCCACCCCTTTACCTTCACATCAAAAAAGATTTTGAAAAGTTATGGGACCACTATGCATGACTTAAGTTGTGTTTTCAAACGACTGACCTAAGTATGCATGACTTAAGTTGTCTACCATTGTAATATCATGAACAATACTCGTTTTAAATGGAACGAAAAAAAGATAATCGGAAATGAATAACGGAAGCTCTATCCGGTTATGTGGATTTTTTTCCTGCTATTTGTTCATTCTTAGAACGTCTACTTGTCCACTATGTAGCCAGTCCTTTAGCTCTTCGTGGCTTGGCTTTGCGTCGTGTTTTCCTGCCAAATGTAGATGCAGTAGTACATAATTAACCTGATTTAGCAATGGTTTGTTATTTTCATCCCCTTTTCTGGTCTTAGTCTTCAAATCGTTCGGAACAGTGGCCCACCATTCCTCATAGGTCCTCTTCGCTCCACTCTTAGGTTGCTGACCAAATCCTTTTGGTAATGTCATATCTTGAATAATAATAAATCCTGGCTTTTTAAGCGTTTATGTCTGAACAGATTGGGATACTAACAACGCTGTGCATAAATTCACCCTTCTTCTCTCTTGGATTCAAAAGCTCATCCCATCTACACGTTAAATTATCTGCAATTGTCCTTTATTTAACGCTGGTCATACTTTTGAAACTCGAAAAGGAAATTATTTCAATTAATCTAATTGATTAATAGATCCAGTTAATTTGATTAATAGATTCAATTGATTAATAGATTTAATTTATTAATAGACTCAGCTAATCCATCGTAACGAATTTCCTAGAGACTCGGTAACCTACTCCCATTCCAATAAAAAGAGTCAATAGACCAAGTGACACTGTAATCAGTAGGTCCGCTTTAATATAATAGTGCATCAAAAAAGTTACGAGTACCGCTGGGACAGCGATAATTAATGCGATTAGACTGCTTACTCCGAACAATCTTGCCTTGCTTAATGGATTGGATTCATTATTCCCCCATTTCATGATCTAGAAATTCCTCCCTCCTTTTACCTGAAGATGATCGTGTATTTGTTCATATCCTTGAATCGCCTGGACTTATAATCTAATTTGTTATATTGCAACTCACATTGCAATTTATAATTTCAATATCTTTTTTTGAAAGAAGCTTGCGGGGGACAATCTCCTTAAACTCACAATACCAGATCCATGAATATCATTATTATCTAGAAGATGGTGAAACCACCAAACCATAATTGTGGCCAGCGAGCCAGACGCTTATCTTTTCATTTTAGGTATAGATGACCTGTTACCTTTGTTCTTTATTCTGATTGAAACAGGACTTGCTTGTTAATTTATTCTCATGTATCACCTTTTGGTACTATTTTCTTAAACAAAATGAAGTAGAAAGCTGAAAAAGTTCTATGAACAATGTTTATATTTCGTAGCTAAATGAGAAATTATGATAAGAATTATATGCATTCCCCGCCCTCGAGGATTGTTTTTTCCTATAGGAGCAGTAAGGTCGTTTCCGCCGATGATATAATAAAATCGTTCTGGTTAAGCACGGCAATGGCCCTAGTTCTAGTTCTACCACCGCTGGCAATTTTTCTCGGTATAAATCACAGCACGGAAGATATCCTGATCGCCTCACTTATAGGATTTGGAGTCCACTATGTGTCCCTCGCATTCTCCGTCAGAATTTGCTCACAGTTAGAAAGACTATTCATAGAATGAGTGTCTAAAGGGTCATGCTACGTCATTTCTGTTGAAATCGATGAGGCTTTTAATAGTCAGTCTCATTTTGCTTCCAGATGAAGGGTTAGCTAAATGTTAAAATGCTAGTCACGATACCAATATTTTCGGAGATTCTTGAGTTATTATGAGTACTACTGTAAGTATGCCTAGTAAAATTTTTGGTACAGTCCTATCCCACGGATTGAGAGGACGCATGTTATCTAAGAATGAGCTTCATACTCTTGCCGAATCAAGGGATATAGAGGAACTCGTAACACGAATGAAGAACACGGTATATCTTGACGCACTAGCAAAGCTCCCTAAGCCATATACTGCGGAGAAGGCTGAGAGCGCACTTCGCGAATACCTAGTCAATGTCCACGCTAAATTGGTAAACATCTCGGGAGGCTCAGGGATATTGTACGCATACTTTACAAAATATATTACTTGGAATCTTAAATTGATCTTAAAAGGAAAGGCTTTAGGCAAGTCTTACGAGGAGCTTTTACCAAAAATTAACCTCAGAGCGGAAGAGTTAGTAGGCAGGAGAGATTTGGTAGTGAAAGCACTAGTTGCTCAAGACTTTGACGAAGCAGTTTCAGTTCTCTCAGGGAGCGAATTCTTTGAACAAGCGTCCAAAGCGGCTGCAGCTTATAAGGAGAAAAAGGACCTGAGAGTATTTGATATATATCTTGACTACGTCTTCTACAAGACGCTTAATAAAGCCATGAAATCTGAGGCACAGGATCCAGACATAAAAAGAGTAGTCTCAGTTGATATAGATTCGTATAACGTTTTAGCGGTACTCAGAGGCAAATATTGGAACTTAAACCCGACAGACATAAATGAGCTAATTGTGACTACGACCCCAAAGGTCACGAGAGAGATCCTGCAAAGGCTCATGAACGCCGAAAAGATATCAGAGGCAGCTTCAGAATTAGGGGATACTGTTTATAGAGAAATCATTCCTCAGAATGTATCCGACGATATTGATATTATAATGCAATTAGAGGCAGGCTTTGAAGGTATAGGTTTGAAACGTGTTTTTAGTGCCTTTAGATCAGTTTTCAGCGTTGCTATCATGCTTGCAGCACTAAAGCTCATAATGATAGAAATAAGGAATCTTTCAGCAATAATTTCAGGTGTCGAGCAGAAAGTGTCTCATGATGTAATAGTCTCTAGACTTGTGACTCCTGATTGAGTCCTCACAGACTAAAGGTTTCCGAGCCAGAAGCTTCTCGTATTATCACATTATTTCGCCACCTTGCACCGATTTTAAACGGTCATTCACTGGCGTAGATGAGTAAATAATGGGATGAGTGGGTGAGCAAAGGGAATGCTTTTTTCACCTTCTCGATTAAATCCCACCATCACAACTCGGCCTAGCAAGGATATGTGTAGATTTCTTACAACTTCTTGCTCTTTTAAGGGCCCGTAAACCTGAAAGAAGTATTTCTCATTATGAAAAGAAATATGTTGTATAATCGAATCAGTGATAATAATTGGGTCTTTGTAGAGTTTTTCTGACGTAGATTTTTCCTTCATCTCTACGGTGATTTGTAGCTGTCGTTTCAGGTATTTGCTTCTGGTAAAATTGGAATCTGTAGAAAATACATTCGTCTTATACTGAGCAATTGCCCTGTCGAAATCGCGGACTATTTTGCCGCACAATTGCAATATTTGTGCTGTTTCTATCCCCACAGAAAATATCGCTTTCTGCTTTCCAAAAATGTAGAAGAACCCGATGATCTCCTCTTTAGAGATATACGGAAAATCTCTCTTGCCTGCCAAAAATGCTTTTATCCTTTCGGGAAGATCTTCTGGAAAAAGCAGACCCATGTAAGAATTGGCAAATGCCGTCAACGTGTTCATTGAATTTCTTGGCAAACACGTTTATACATTGCACTATACGTTACAGCTAGAATCATGTCTGCAACAAGTCCAGAGAACGCTATTGTTCATATCATCGTACATGGGAGAATGGCCTTATTTGACAAAGTTAAAGAGCTACTGGGAAAGAAAGGTTTTGATGCTCAGAAGATGAGGCTGGCAAGCCTAGAGGAAGCAGGCAAAACAGGGGAATATGTAGCCATGTTGTGGCCCCCTTGGGATCCCAAAGAAATTATCCTAAGTGAGATCACTGAATTAGAAGAACCATTTGGTCAAAAGCAACCAGCGACTAGTATGGCGATGGGTGCCTGGTCTACGGTTGGACAGAGAGAGATCTCTAGAATAGATCTCTAGAATAAATTTGAGGGAGGGTTGAGCCATAGTTGCAGCGAGTCCGTTGTCTTGAATCGTTTAACGGTCAAGCTTGGGTTGAATTGAAGCTCGTCTGTAGCCATGGCTAAAGTCTGGGTCATAGACCTTGGAAAATTCGTAACCTCTTGGTTTGACCACGGTACCAACAATAAACAACGCAGTCTTAGTTATGTGCGCATTTTGAGTTTTGGCAGCAATATCTGCCAAATTCCCTGTAATAACGACCTCATCCTCCCAAGTAGCCTTGTAAACGACGGCAGCCGGGGTGTCATCAGTGTATGCTCCACCTTGCAGCAACTGTCGAACTATTTCCTTAATTAGGTGAACGCTTAGATAAAAGGCCATTGTTGAACCATGTGATGCAAGTAGGGAAATCTTTTCTTTTTCAGGAACAGGAGTTCTGAGCTCTGCTCTCGTAATAATTATCGTCTGTGTATTTCCAGGTAGCGTTAATTCCATATTCAACGACGCAGCTGCTCCTAGAAGGGAAGTAACTCCAGGAATCATTTTACAAGTAATTCCATCTGCCTGTAGCTTATCTACCTGTTCTTTGGTAGCCCCATAAATATTCGGATCTCCGTCATGTAGCCTCATAACAAGATGGCCTGCCCAAGATGCGTCTCTTAATATTTCATAAATTTTTTCCCTATCTATCAATGAGGCATCATACAAACTTGCATTTTTTTTCGCACATTCCAGTAGTTTTGGATTCAATAGAGAACCTGAATAGACAATTGTATCGGCCTCTGCCAGCAATTTTTTTGCCTTCACCGTAATAAGGTCAGGATCCCCGGGACCTGAGCCGGCGAAGAACACAACAGGGTTACTTGCTTTCTGCTGGGTCATTTCTTTTTCACAACCATTATCGAAAAATACTTTTCTCCTGTCTCGGTAACCTCCTGTAATTCTCGAAGTGCAGAAGTCCTGATAGTCTGTTCATCTACAGAAACGTCTTGAGCTATAGTTATCAACGAGTCATTACTAAATCCGGCATCCGGCAACATGTGTATTACCTTGCCGAAATATCTCCCGTCTTTGAGAAAAATTACAGTATCACATGTACTTGCCGTATTTTTTACCCTTTCGATGTCATAGCATGCTGGAATAATGCCCACTGTCTGTTCTCCTTCAGCCAGACTCAGTTTCGCTTCGGCTGCAAAAGAAAAAATAGACGTAATACCGGGAATAATTTCGATCTCAATATCGGGGAAACTTTCCCTCAACTCCTTAAACACATAAGCCCATGTACTGTAAAGAGACGGATCTCCAACAGTAAGATAAACGACATTCTTCCCTGCATAGACGGATTCAGCGATTTCGGAGGCATTCTTTTTCCAATATTCTACCAATGATTCTTTGTCCTTTTTCATCGGAAAAACCAAGGCTCTGACAGTTTGGTGTTCCTTATCGATATATTTCTCAACCACTCCAATAGCTATGCTTTGTTTTCCCTCCCTTGAAGTCGGACCGAATATAATATCTGCCGCTTTCAATCTATCAATGGCCTTAATTGTAAGTAATTCTGGATCGCCAGGCCCGCATCCAATACAAGAAAGCCTCATTTTTCGAAAATGGACCTAGCAGTAATTTAAGTTACGCCTTGGAATGAAGCAGATCAGGTGCACTCGATAGAAGGGGAACGTTTGCTCTATATGCAATCATTCCTTGCTAACGTCATGAAGTGGGTTTGGTTGCTGAAATTATAAGAACCGGATTTCTCGCCAACATCATAGTCCCGGTAGTTACTTTCATCGATTTTGAAATTATGACTTGGGTCACATCTACCTGTTCAAGATTAGCGCTATAAATTGTAGAGAGTGCATCATAAGCTGATTCTATTAGTATGGTATTAATGACCAGTCGACCATTTTTTTGCAATTTCGATATTCCCATTTCGATAATCTCTCTTGTATTGCTCCACGTTCCTCCAACAACTATGGAATTTACCTGCGGCAGCCTGGGAAGCGCATCTTGTGCATCAGACAGGATGACCTCCGCCCTAAACCCAAATCTACTCAAATTCAACCTTGTTAATTCCACTGCCTTTTTATCAAAATCAATTGCATAAGCTGCTCCACCTCTGATCTGATTACAGATTTCAACTGTCAGGCTACCGCTACCGCAGCCAACATCAATTGCGCTAAAGCCTTCCTTCAACCTTAACTTGCTTATTGTAATAGCCCTAACTTCTTCCTTCGTTATGGGTACCTGCTCGGATCTTTTGAATAGCTCGTCAGGGATCCCAGAGGTATTATAATTCCAAAGCAATTCGCCAAAACTTTGGTGATTTCCCATATTTTAACGTGCGAGACTTTGATGTAGTCCTGTGTAAATAAAGATCATAAACATTAAAAGGAGGAAAATAAAGGGGAAAATGCCATTAGTTGCCAGTTTCCTTCTTTGTGGCTTCTGAACTGTTCGGCCAATCTTCTTAGAAATGACGTACGACAATAAATAAAAGAACATGCCGATTAAGATGACGATGCCTATTATCGTCCCTTGGTCGGTGCCTGGCACTATGACAAGGCCGGCAACAACTCCTCCTATGACACCAAGTACTGCACGCATGTAATAAATTCTATCGAACATATCCAATCTATCGACGAGGTACAATACGATAATTACAGTCTTGAAGCATCCTGGTTTAATTCCTTACGGTTAACGTGGAAAAGTGTTATAATTGGTTGTTGTTAGAATCACGATGAAGATCATGGAAATATCGGGCCTTGAACTGCACTGCCTAGTTCAAGATATCAATCAAAAATTAAATCAAGGATATTACGTAGGTGGTATAACTAGTATTTCAAGAAATTCATTTTCCTTGAAAATGCGCCATCCCAATCTCTCTGATGTTATTTTGATACTTTCTACGACAGGAATATGGATCACAAAGATGAACTTCCGTACTTTCGAAGATAGTCCAATCATTTACAGCTTGAGATCAGAGATAGAGAGATCAAAGTTCGAAAGTATTGAACAGATAGGGGATGAGCGCGTAGCCTATATCAAGTTTAGACATCTTGATGGTCGTTTGCGAATCCTAGTCGCTGAATTCTTTCGTAAGGGAAACATAATCGTATGCGACGAAAATAGTGTTATAATTACAATTCTCAATCCGGTTGAGGTGAGACACAGGATACTTAGAATCGGTATGGCTTACCAGTCACCCCCACCCAGAGGCATCAACATATTTGATCTCTCAATCGATGATTTATTGGAATTGCGTGGAAAGGAGAAAGATCCTAACATAGAGGTTGAGAAATGGCTTGGCAGGAATCTCTCGCTATCAAAAAAATACATCGAAGAAATAATTGCCAGGGCCAAAATGAAGCACAGGAAACTAAGCGATACAACCAGAAAAGACATAGAAGAAGTTTTTGGATGGGCCAGAAAGCTTGTATTTGACGTATGTGATCCCTCAACGCATAAACCATTAGTGCTTTTAGACAACGCAGGTCAGCCAACAAATGTTATGCCCTTTCGATTAGAATCGATATCAGAGGGAGAGGCATTTGTTCCGCATGAAACTTTGATGGAAGCTGTGGATGCGGTATTCAGCGAACTACTGATGGAAGAGGGTTCAAGCACGCGTACGGCTGAATTGGATAACAAAATTGCTGTTCTAGAACATGATTACACCCAGCAGAACCAAGCCGAGTCAAAAGTTATTGAGAAGTCTAATGCCATTAGGAAATTGGCAGTGGAACTCATGACCCTTCCAAATGTCATGACTGACTTCGAAGACAAGTCACTAACTTCAGTTTTAGAGAAAAATTCCTCGAAGATCGTTACCATCGCCGGTAGGAAATTTCTTGAGATTGTAGATGAATCCATACCATTCGATCCACGCCTGCCAAGAATTTCCTCCTTATTATATGATAGAGCAAAAGAATTAGAAAGGGGTTGTCAATCGATTAGAAATGCGAAATCTAGACTAGCTGAACAGATGGAGGATCTAAGGAGAAAGGCTGATCTACTCCAAAAGAAAGCTGCGGTAAAACCCCAAGTTGAAAAAGAATGGTTTGAAAGGTATAGGTGGTTTATAGGCAGCGAGGGGTTTTTGTGCATCGGGGGAAGAGATGCATCGTCAAATTCTGCAATTATACGGAAGCACTTAACGGATCAAGACTTGGTATTTCATGCGGAGGTCCATGGATCGCCATTCTTTGTTGTCAAGAATGTACCAACCAACGGCGCTGAGCAACTGAAAACAATTCTATTGGAAGCTGCTCAGGCAACAGTATCATTTAGTAGGGCTTGGAGGGACGGATTATCAGTTGCAGACGCTTATTGGGTCGTTCCAGATCAGGTAAAGAAAGGCGCTCCCACGGGCCAGTTTCTGCCTAAAGGTTCCTTTGTCATACAAGGAAAGAGGAACTATGTCAAAAGTGTTGAAATTAGGTTGGCTTTGGGTGTAATAATCTTAGAAAAAAAATATGCCTTAATGTGCGGTCCCCAGGAAGCGGTGCAAAAGAAATCTATCGCATACTGCGTGCTTCTTCCAGGGGGAAACGATCCAACTAATATGGCGAAGAAATTTAAGCAGGAGATGGTGAGAGTATGTACTGATATTTCTGAAGAGTTTAAAGATCTTATAGACTACCTTAAGTCGGTTTCAATTGACGAGATTGTAAGGACTATTCCTCACGGACAATCAAAGATGTTATTTACACAAAAAGGCGATCTTCTAGCCCGATCGATGGAAGAATTGCATTCCTAGCTGACCACACTGTCAAGCCTGCTAAAATGCAAAGTGACAGTTCTCAGTTCTCAGTTTCTAGCAAAGTAATTAAGTAAATCATAGTCTTCATTTATTGTGGCCGAAAGGGATTCTATAAGCAAGCACCGGGACGCGAATATGACTACTAGGGTTCTTGTAAGGGATATTATGAATAGTACCGTTGTTTCTTGTCACCCTGACGACGCGGTGAATGAAATCGCCAAGAAGATGAGAGACGAGAGAATAGGCAGCATAGTGATCATGAAAAATGAAAATCCAGTAGGGGTAGTTACAGATTGGGACATAGTTATGAGTACGGTCGTACAGGACGTCAAGCCCAGTATGATGAAAGGATCCGATATTATGAAGCAACTTCATACTATAGAAGGAGAAGAAAGTGTCACCGAAGCAGCTAGGCAGCTGAGGCAAAAAAACATCAAGAGATTGGGTGTGGTCTACAAAGGAAGGCTTGTCGGCATTATCTCTGCGTCAGATGTTATCGCCGTAACTCCAGAGCTGGTAGATGTTGTGTCTGAGAAGGCTTCATTGATCAGAGGAGAGATTGGTCGGCCCATAGGTAATGTGTCAGGATATTGCGATGAATGTGGTGAATGGTCTGATTTGCTGCAATACGTTCAAGGAATATTTACTTGTGAAGAATGTAGAGGCGAAGCAGCAACAGTCTAGAGATCTAGCCTTTTTTGCGGACTCGATGCATGGAAGTCTGGCTCGGAAGCTTAGGATATTCGGAATGGATACAGCCTACAGTAGTTCAATTTCTGATGATCATTTACTCAGAGAATGTAATGCCCATCGACGAATTCTTTTAACGTCAGATAAAGAATTGTTCAAGAGATCTTTGAATAAAAGAATCGGCAGCGTTCTTTTGCAAGGCCATTCAGATAAGGAGAATTTGGTAAAAATCTTTGGAGAATGCAACATCAAAGAGATGATGTTTGATTGTGCATATGCTAGGTGTCCCACATGCAATATTAAACTCGAGAGGAAAACAAAAGGAGAGATAGATGACCTAAACAACTTAATTCCTCCAAAATCGTATGTCACGTATTCTCATTTTTATCAATGTAGTAGATGCAGGAAAATCTACTGGGAAGGGAGTCATAAGCCAGCATTAGTTTCTCTAGCCGAATCGGTTACTCAAGAATTGTACAGTATATCTTGATCTCCTTTATTGGTCAAACTTCCGTTTGCTGGATTCGCCGTACTTAGTAAGATATTGACCAGTGTCTGCCCAAAATTAGCAAAAGATTAAAATCGTATGCCGAAGAACTTCTGATCATAATGAGTTCATCCTCGCCGCTAGAGAGGACTATCGACAAGGTTTTATCACAAAAGGAGAGTGAATTAATTTCAAAGATAGACTCCGCCTATCAGGAATCCATGAGGAATCTAGATTCTTCTAGAAGTAAACTCAATTCTGAATACATGGTAATACTTGAAAATGCAAAGAAGCAGGCCGAAAATCTTAAGCGACAAATCGTCGGTTCAAGCAGACTCTCTGCAAGGAACAATCAGCTCGTCCTAGTAGAGGATTCGGTCAAAACCGTCTTCGAGATGGCAAGGAAGAGATTGCTATCCCTACACGAGGAACCGGATTATGAAAATTTGATGAAGCAAGCCTTAATGAATAGCTTCAATGAAATCGGAAAGAATGACCTTTCTATCGAATGTAACAAGACTGATTCGAACATGGTACGAAGAGTTGTAGAAAGCATTAACAAGGAAAAGGGAACAAAGATGGTTGTGGTGGATAAGAATATTGACATATTGGGAGGCATACGTGCCACTTCATCAGATGGAACACTAACATATGATGATTCCATTGATTCAAGAATTGAACGGCTCAAACCTTTAATAAGGAAAAACATTGTCCAAATCTTGAGAGGGAGAGAAAGAGAAAGTTGGTCGCAAAAGGTAGAATAGTCTGGGTTAGCGGTCCAGCGGTCAGGGCCGACGGAATGTCAGCTACGAAGATGTACGAAACTGTTGAGGTAGGTGAATCTAAACTCATTGGTGAAGTCATTAGGCTTACCGGAGACGTGGCATTTATCCAAGTTTATGAGACGACTTCAGGTCTGAAACCTGGAGAACCTGTAGTGGGAACAGGTCAACCGCTCTCTGTCACTCTTGGCCCAGGGATCATTGGCCAGATCTATGACGGGATACAAAGGCCATTGAGCGAGATGGCGAAGAAATCAGGCGATTTCATCGGAAGGGGAATCGAAACCACGCCAATAGATCTTAAGAAGAAGTTCAAGTTTATTCCAACGGTAAAGAAAGGAGATAATATAACTGGTGGATCCATTTTAGGCACGGTGGACGAAACACCGTTGCTTACTCATAGCATTCTTGTGCCTCCCAATCATCGTGGAGGTGTGATAACTAACATGGTTGGGGAAGGTGAATATGACCTGGAACATGTTTTGGCTGAGACACAAAAAGATGGTGGCTATCATACAGAGCTTAAGATGTACCACAAATGGCCAGTTCGACATCCCAGACCTTACACTGAAAGATATGATCCTACGGTACCGCTTGTCACCGGCCAGCGTATTATTGACACATACTTCCCCATCGCAAAGGGGGGGACGGGAGCCATTCCTGGTGGATTTGGAACCGGGAAGACCGTAACACTACATCAGATAGCAAAATGGGCTGATTCGAAAGTTGTTGTCTATATTGGATGTGGCGAACGTGGAAATGAAATGACCGAGGTATTGGTCGAATTTCCTCACCTTCTTGATCCGCGTTCAGGTAGACCGTTGATGGAAAGAACAGTTCTTGTAGCAAACACAAGCAATATGCCAGTGGCCGCCCGAGAAGCTTCCATTTACACAGGTGTGACTATTGCAGAATATTACAGAGACATGGGGTTTGATACTGTCTTGGTTGCTGATTCCACAAGTAGGTGGGCTGAGGCCTTGAGAGAAATGTCAGGAAGACTTGAAGAAATGCCTGCTGAAGAAGGCTATCCTTCCTATCTTGCCTCAAGATTGGCAGAATTCTATGAACGAGCAGGGCGAGTTAGGTCTTTGGGCTTGCCGGAAAGAAGCGGATCCGTGACTCTGATAGGAGCTGTGTCTCCTTCGGGAGCCGATTTCACAGAGCCCGTGACGACTCATACCATCAGGTTTATCAAGACATTCTGGGCTTTGGATACCAGACTTGCATACTCTAGGCATTATCCTTCGATTAACTGGATGCAATCGTATTCAGGGTACTTGGAGGATGTTGCCAAATGGTGGAAGGAAAACGTAAGCAGCGAGTGGTATGAGTTGAGAGGAGAGTCATATCATATTTTGCAGAGAGAGGATACACTAAAAGAAATCGTTAGGCTCCTTGGACCGGAAGCGCTTCCTGACGAAGAAAAACTTGTCTTAGAAGTTGCACGAATGTTAAAAATAGGAATTCTACAGCAGAATTCCTTCGACAAGGTTGATACGTATTGCAGCCCACAAAAGCAGTTGAAATTAGTCAAACTCATGGTCAGATTCTATAAGGAGGCACTTAAGGCCTTAAGAGAAGGTGCTCCGTTGGCTGATATAAGGGCAATGCCAGTTATTAGCTCCCTACTGAAAGCAAAATTTGAGATTCCGGACGAGGAGGTACAGCGACTAGATGGCCTCGAAAGCGAAATGATTGATCAGTTTAGAAGACTACAGGGTAAAGAAGAGGTGAAAGTGGTTGTCTGAATCAGCTGCCATTGAATATACCAAAGTAGCCGAAATTAAAGGTCCTCTCATTATCATTGATGGAATCACAAAAGCGTCATTCGACGAACTAGTTGAAATCGAGACTTCAGATTCCATTAGAAGACTCGGCAGGGTACTAGAGGTAGGCTACGGAAAGGCGGTAGTGCAAGTATTTGAGGGTACTACGGGGCTGGCAATCAGTGGAACGAAAGCTAAATTCTTAGGTAAGACTATGGCTATGCCCGTTTCTCCAGAACTCTTGGGAAGAGTATTCGATGGACTCGGCCGACCCAATGATGGTCTCCCTGATCCTATAGCGGAGAAATTCCTTGATGTAAACGGAGAACCAATGAACCCTGAACGAAGGGAATATCCTACTTCATTCATACAAACGGGGGTCTCTGTGATTGACGGAATGCTCACACTCGTCCGTGGCCAGAAACTTCCGATATTCTCTGGCTCCGGCATGCCACATAACATTCTGGCAGCTCAAATAGCTAGGCAAGCATCAGTCGTAGGAACAAAAGAAGATTTTGCTGTCGTCTTCGCAGCCATTGGAGTTCAATATTCGGAGGCGCAATACTTTAAGCGAAGCCTTGAAGAGTCTGGGGCTTTGAGACGAAGCGTATTATTTCTTAACCTAGCAGATGATCCAGCAATCGAGCGAATTATAACTCCAAGAGTAGCACTTACTGTAGCCGAATATCTGGCCTTTGATCTGGGGATGCATGTCTTAGCGATTCTAACTGACATGACCAACTACGCTGAGGCATTACGTGAGATTAGCGCCGCAAGAGAAGAAGTCCCAGGAAGGAAAGGATACCCAGGTTACCTGTACACTGACTTGGCAAACAATTACGAACGCGCTGGACGCATTAGAGGGAAAAATGGTAGTGTAACACAGGTGCCTATACTATCTATGCCTGCTGACGATATAACCCACCCTATTCCTGACCTCACCGGTTACATTACAGAAGGTCAGATAGTGTTAGGAAGAGATCTCTTCCGAAAAGGTGTTTATCCACCTGTGGGCGTCCTTATGTCGCTTTCAAGACTTATGAAAGACGGTGTTGGGGAGGGAAAAACGAGATCAGATCACATGGAAGTAGGTAACCAGCTTTACGACGCCTACTCTCGAGCTCAGGAAGTAAGAGCTCTAGCCGAAATCGTAGGAAGATCAGGATTGACTGGAGTCGACCTCAAGTATTTGGATGCAGGCGATATGTTTGAAAACCATTTTCTGAAACAGGTAAATGATGAAAATAGGGGATTAGAGGAGACGCTTTCAAGAGCATGGGACGTTCTCTCAACTTTACCTGAAGGTGAGCTAACAAAGATAAAGGAAAAACATGTGAGACAGTACTACAAGGAGACGAAATGATCTTTTAATTATGTCATTTGGTGGAAGGGTTACTGCTACAAAGATTGAGCTAATCAAGATCCGCCGTTCCATGCAGGTAGGAAAGATGGTTCACAAGATTCTAGATGATAAACGGGAGGTTCTGTTAAAAAAGATAGACGAAATGATCGAGGAGGCAAACAAGGCCAGAGGTGATATCTGGTCGCCATTAGCAGAGATCTATTCATCCGTATACGATTCCTACATGTCGCTTGGAACAACAACACTTGAATCAATATCCGATTCTACTCCCAGTATCATGGAGGTTGACGTAAATGTACGAAGAGTAGTTGACGTAAGGATCCCAACTCTTCATGTCAGCAGCAAACAGGGGGGACAAGAATTATCATACGGTTTCGTGGAAACCAACGCTTCGGTAGATAAAGGCGCGAAACTAATAAAGAATATACTCCCTCAAATTTGCAAGGCAGCCGAATATGAGAATGCAATATTTAGTTTGGCAAAGGAACTCGAGAGAACTCAGAAGTTGATTAATGCGTTAGAGTATGTCATAATTCCACAGTATGAAAATGCGATAGCATTTATTCGTGCTACTCTCGAAGAACGAGAAAGAGAAGAGTTCGTAAGACTCAAAAAAGTTAAAGCAGTACTCGAAAGGAAAAAGCTTTAATATCGTCGGGATTGCTCTGGGAACTAATTGGGACATGAGCGAGGATATAATATCAAATTTTTCTGAGGAATCAAAAGATGTTCTCAAGAAAGAATATGAAACTATGGTAGAGCAGACGAAAGAGATGCTTGGTGAATGTAAACGCAAAGCACTCCAAAATATAGTACTTAGTAGTAAAATATAGTACTTAGTAACAATCCGTTATGATTCTTCTTTAATATGTAGAATTGTCCATTTGCCGAGATATCATTAAATAGGGCGTCCCATCTCGAACCCCTATGAAGAAAGGAAAGGGAGGACATGTTTTTATCCCGGTTATCGTGGCTCTGACCACAATAACTTTCATAACTGTAAATTCCATGGGGTCTATAGCATATGCTCAGGAAGGGGCATCCGCGGGTGATACAAGCTCGTTCAAGCTGATAGGTGCAGGAATGGCGTTTGGTTTGGCCGCTCTTGGTGCAGGTATCGGACTTGGTTACGTAGGGGCTGCCGGCCTAGCAGCTATTAGTGATAATCCTAAAATGCAGTCTAGGGTTTTCATTATTGTAGGTATGGTAGAATCAATCGCGATTTACGGTATCGTCATGATGTTCATCATACTCGGTCAAGCGTGACCTAAATTGGGAGATTCCTGATAAGGCACCTCCAACTGAGAGGATAACGGATGGACTGGGACTAAATGGGAACCGCTAAATTACTGAAAACTACACTTGTCCTACCTAGGACTGAGACGCAGCAAGCTGTAAGCAGACTTGCTCAACTTGAATGGTTTCATCCCTTACAACATGCATCCGAGTACATTAATCCCTATTATGACGACCTATTATTGAAGGCACAGCGGCTTTTCCAAGAAATTGACGATGTAGTCAAGGCTTTGGGAGTACCTTTAGAAACGGGTGTAATGGATACAATGTTTAAAGGTGCTCCGAAGGAGGAGACATCCTACGAGATTGAAGATATCCAGGGCTTCATAGTTAATTTGGAAGGAAGGAGTGCGGCACTCTTGGATGAGCCTAAAAAGATTCTTATGGAACAAAGTCAGGTTTCGAAACAGTTGGAAGAATACCGTACGATAGCTTTAACGTTAGAAATGGCAGCGGAATTGGATTTAGATCTGCGAATTTTTTCTAAATTGAAAATGTTTTATGCTGCAACTTTTATCATTGAAAATAACGACCAAGATGAGATCAAAAAAAGTTTGGGAGATCTAATGATGCAGATTGTTAAATTAAATGAGCACAAGTCTGCTTTAATCGTTTTAGGTTCAACTGACAATGACGCTGATAGAATAATCAAAGTTCTGAGAAGCTTCGGAGTGCATCCTTTGCAAGTATCTCCTAACATGCCTCAGAATCCCCATTTGGCCTATGCTGAGTCCAAAACCAAAATAAAGGAACTAGAGAAGCAAAGTACAGACCTGGGTAAGAAGGTTGAGAAATTAAAATTATCGCTTACTACGAAACTACTATCATTACATGAAGCTTCTCAGGTGGCAAAAGATGTTTTAGAGGCAACTAGGAAGCCAGGTGGCACCAGAAATTTCGCTATGATTCAGGGCTTTATCCCTGAGCAAATGGAGAATAATTTCAAGAGTTTGACAAGCGATTACGTCTCGGTAATGGATAGTCACGAAGGTTTGTCCGCTCATGAAAGTCACGCTGAGGATCACAATGAGAAACTTCCTACACTCTTGAAAAATAAAAAGTATATTCGTACCTTCGAGATCATTACCGAGACACAGGGATTACCCAACTATGACGAGAGAGACCCTACGCCGATTATTGCCTTCGTGTGGCCTCTGTTCTATGGATTGATGTTTGCAGACTTGGGGCACGGCATATTGCTCTTTGGTCTCGGGATGCTTTTCAGATATCGTGGCAACGGATCTCTAACCACTTGGGGAACTTTAATAGCGGCGAGTGGAGCTGCCGCTGCCATCGCAGGCTTGGGAACGGGCGAATTATTTGGTTTCCACGCAATCGAGATACCTATTCTGGCGCCCATTGCTGAACAATTAGGATTTGTGGGCATGTTAAGTGTGTCGGAGCTAACATTTGAGGAGGTAGTCAAGATTTTGGAGATTTCGATTGCTATAGGGGTGGTGCATATCTTGCTGGCTTTCTTCTTGAGGCTCTCGGCAAATATCAAAAAACATGATAATCTTATGATTTTTTACCATGATATCCCAACCATAGTACAATACTTTGCGGTGGTAAGCCTCATCCTAGCAGCTATAGGTTCTGGATATGATATCATCGGCATGTTTGGGATTACAGGAATCACCTACGATGAACCGGTGCCTTGGCTGACGGTCGTTTTCGGAGACTGGGTTACTGTAGATCTGGTTGCAAAGGCAGCACCCCTTGTAATTATTGGGACCGTGATAACAATGATTATCGGAGGCATAAAGGAAGAGAAGCACCTCAAGAAACTTGGGAAGGATGAAGGTGGTGGATTGGTAGGTATAGTGGTGGAGGTAATAATGGTGAGAATCATAGAAATGCTTTCAAACACAATAAGTTACTCTAGACTTGGAATTATGCTACTGGTTCACGCCGCACTCCTTGTAACGGTTATCGATTCATTCGAATCCTTGGGTGGCACAGCTGGAGGATATGCTGTCCTTATCGGAGGAAATATTGGTATAATGTTGATTGAAGGACTGATAGTATACATTCAAACAATTAGGTTACACCTTTACGAATGGTTTCCTAAATGGTATATTGGCGAAGGGGTTGACTTCAAACGCCTCGTCCCCAAAATGCTCTATTCCAAATTTGTATGGCGGACAAGGGCCATTGATCATAGCTTGGACCACAATCGAGTAGAGGCTAAGAGAAGCACTCACGAAGAAGTGATTGAGAGGTCATGAGAGTATTTATTCAGCTAAGGTCGTTGACTCAACCAGTACCAATCGTAAAGATTCCAGTTGCTAGATAATCCGATTGCCGTTTTTGACTCGGGACTAGGTTCCTTATCAGTAATAAAACAATTACGGAAACACTTACCGACTGAAAATCTACTGTACCTTGCAGATGAACAGCACTTTCCATATGGTAACAAGACAAGGCAAGAACTTTTAACCATAATTCTTGATACCCTAAGATATCTTGAGCGGTATAAACCAAAATTGGTAATTATTGCCTCAATTACTCCTTCAATTCAGATTCTTGATGAAGTCAAGCGCTCATCTAGGATGGATGTCGTGGGAATTATCCCTCCACTCAAGACCGCTTGTAGGCTGACGAAGAAAAAGCATATCGGAATATTGGCAACCACAGGCACGATCAAGAGCAAAGAATTGGGCGGTTTGATAAAGTCCCAAGTCCCACAGAATATACTTGTAACCAGATTTGATGCAACAGAAATTATAGGCTTGGTTGAGAGTGGTGAATATATCACCAATGAACGAAAGACTTTTGATGCAATCTCCAAGGCAGTAGAATATCGCGAGCATCTTGAATCACACATAGATGTGATGGTTTTGGCAAGCACCCACCTACCCTTTGTCTCAAATTATCTCGTCTCCTTACTTCCAACCATCAGGTTGATTGATCCTGTAAAACTTCTCGCAAATGATGTGAGGAAATATCTATCCACTAATCGTATGGCCAAAAAAAAAGGAGTTGGCCGCACGGAGATTCTAATCACGTCAAGCAAAGCTAGATTTGAAGGGATAATTAGAAAATTAGGCATTAGAGAACCAGTGAAGGAGATCTTTCTAGCCCTTTGAAAGTAGCTACATGCGATACCTCTAATCTCAAGATCGGCAAAATTGCAGAAGCAATGTAAATGGAGCAACTCTACGAAAATTAGGTAGATTTACCTTAGACCAGAACTTACTAGTCATGTATGGATCTTAGAATCATTTTCCTGGGCACGTCAGCTGCCACCCCAACTGATGAACGCGGACTATCTTCTATCGCGATTGCTCGAGGGAATGAGATACTTCTCTTCGATGCTGGGGAAGGCATGCAAAGAAATTTTGTAAGATCAAGTCTCAGGATGAATTGTAAAATGAAAGTTTTTATCACGCACATGCACGCTGACCACTCACTCGGAATTTTGGGGCTACTCCAAACACTATCTCTTAATGGCAGAACCATGCCTATTGATATCTATGGTGAGCCGAGACTCGCAGAATTCATAAAGTTTAGTACAAGATTAATAGGTTCTGGGCTTTCATTTGATGTAAATCTTCACAATATAGAAACTGAGGGATTGTTGGTGCGTGAGGAGGATTATGAAGTGACATGTTGCGAAGCAGATCATAATGTTACTGCCTACTCATTCTGTCTGACGGAATTAGAGAGACCTGGGATTTTTGATATCAAAAGAGCAGTACAATTAGGAATACCAGAAGGGAGATTATACAAACAACTTCAATCAGGTACGGATATTGTGATCAACGGAAGTACGGTAAGATCATCCGATGTGGTAGGGCCAAAACGACCTGGGAGGAAGATTGGAATATCTGGTGATACAAGACCAACCGAAAAGCTTAGCAATTTTTTCCAGAATTGCGATCTCCTCATCTTTGAGTCAACATATGCCGAGGAGCTCCGACATAAGGCGATCGAGAACTTTCATGCTACTGCTGCTGAAGCTGCTAAGTTAGCAAGTCAGTCTGGTGCTAAGAAGCTTGTATTAACTCATTTTAGTACGAGGTACAGGCAGAGTAAACAATTGCTCGCAGAAGCGCGCCTCATTCATGAGAACGTAGATAATGCATATGATCTGAAAACAATACACCTTCCATACCGTCAATGAATCCTCTGAAGAACTTCGAGTTGAACCGAAGTCGAATTATTTTCTTACAAATTTATAACCGGAGCATACTAATACTTGCAGGGGATGAAGTGAATAATCGCTGCTCCAGGCAGAGCCAGAAGCTATGATGACCTCGCGACGAACAGACCCCAAACAACTACCTCTAGGTCTAGGCGAGGCATTTGGAGCGTGACATGCACACGACAATATGAAGTGTTTGCTGTCGTTTTAAAATCTTTTCAATAGATTAGACTAACGTACTAGAAATACCATACTTTTCATTCCACAACATATACATTATTCATGCGATACCACTTTCTTTAATGTCTTTAGAAGAAATAGTTTACGATTATCCTCTTTACAGACCTCCCTCCGAGGCAAACTCAACGATCTTACAGGTCACGTTGGGATGTTCCTTTAATCGCTGTTCATTCTGTAGTATGTATCGAACAAAATTCTATCAAGAGAGGTCATTAGATGAGATCAAGTTCGAAATAGATTTGATTTCTAAATACCAACCCCTAACCGAAAAGATATTTCTAGCTGATGGTGATGCACTAAATCTCAAGACCGAAAGATTGGTTGAAATATTAGACTATTTGAATCTAAAATTTAACAGTCTTAAGCGAATTTCATGCTATGCCATGCCAAGGAATCTGATCCAGAAAAAGGACCCTGAACTTGAACGGTTGCGGAATAGAGGACTAAGCATGTTATATGTTGGGATAGAGAGCGGTAATGATGTTGTGCTGCAGAAGGTCACTAAGGGCGCATCTCCCTCAATGATTATTGAAAGTTGTGAGAAAGCAATTGATCATAAATTCACACTCTCTTGCATGGTCATTCTCGGCTTAGGCGGCAGAACATATACTGATGCACACATATCCGATACCGCCATGGTTGTGAGCAAAATTAGCCCGCACTATCTAGCCGCTCTCAACCTCCAACTAGACGAAACTGTTCGTAGCGAGTTCATGTCCAAGTTTAGGGAGCCATTTTCCTGGTTAACTGATTTGGAGATCTTGCATGAACTGGAAAGGCTAATAATGCTTTTCAATCCGACAAGAGAAGTAATCTTTAGAGCTAATCATGCTTCAAATGTATACAGTATTGGCGGGACTCTCCCATCTGAAAAATCAAAGCTTCAGAGACTGATTCATGAATTGATAAGTCACCCTGAAATGTTAAGACCAAAGATTGTTCGAAGATTCTGATCCTGTGTGGGTTTTCCGTCTTCTATCCTGCCACCTCCTAGTCCTAGTCTTCTACGCCGTTGGCTTAAGGTAGAAGATCAGATAATAATATCCATAAACAATAATCCTTTCAGAATTTAAGAAAAACAAATAAAAGAAATTTTTGAGTAGTCAAATTACCAGTGGTGCTTTTCGTCTGGAATAAGACCTATCTGCTCACGCTCGAAGTAAGTCTCTAATTCTTGAGTCCATTTTTCTTTAGCAGAACCTCCTCCAAGTCCCTTTCGTCTGAGCCAAAATGCTATTACACTCAGGAGGAAAACTGCGAAAAGCATAGTCCCAAATATGTATACCATTACATCAAAGAACAATGGGTCGTATGCTGGTCCTACCTGCTTCAGAAGACTCTCCAATCCGGTGCTGAACATTCCCACAAGGCTTAGAATGGCGCTCATATTACGATATAATCCAAATAAAATCTATGATATATACATTTTGGTTTACAACTTCGGATCTACACTTGATATAACGAATGTACTAGATTTGCACCGAACAGATAATTACACTTTACAAAGAAAAAAAAGCCTCAGCATAAGTATTAAGACAATATTCAAAAAGAAGGAAAGGATTTGTTTCAGTATCCCTATCTATTTTGGTTTCTTTTCATAGCGTCAAGTTCGTCTTTGTATCTCTGAGCTTCTAATTTCCAATCCGGTTCACTCTGCCGAGAGTATTGCGTAGTGGCTGCCCTTCTCGCTCCTCTGGACTTTACGAAGAATGCTGCTGCCACCCCTCCGAATATTACTACGAGTATTATGATAAATAGTACTGTGTTGTCAAGGGTACCGCTAACCATAGAAGTTCCTGAACCGTATGCACCTTGTTGCGCAGCAAGTGATGTTTTCTCCCTAGCAAGTTTCAATTGTTCCTCAATACTTCCCGGTGTGGATCCTTCGCCTGAGTACTGAGCATTCGCTGTCTGAATACCAGGCAATATAAATGCGGTCGCCATGAGTAATGCCATAATGGATAGAACCGGTAGGTAGGCTTTATTCATATGTTCATTTTTCGAATCTCGATTATTTAACTTTTTTGTAAAACCTTTACCTTCTTCAATGTCCGTAACATTTAGATGTCGACCCTCAGAACGTTGTCTATCAATGGCACGAATGCACGCACATACTCGCGGCAAGTCTCATTCAACACGTCCTACGTCCAAGAGTGTGCCTACGTGGGTAAGCATCAGTCATTCAGACCTTACATCTAATATCACCAAAATGTACAATGAAGATGGATTGACCGCTTCCCAAATTGGTATCATTCTTAGAGATGAGTATGGGATACCACTAGCTAAGCCTATTCTGGGAAAAACCATAACTGATGTTTTGACAGAAAACGGTGTTAAGCAAGATATGCCAGAGGATCTAGATAGACTAGTAAAAAAGGCCCTTGGCCTGCAAAGGCATCTTCGAATGCACAACAGCGACAGAAGAAACGTTCGTTCTTTAGAACTGATCGAATCAAAGATACATCGTCTTTCACGGTATTACAAGAAAAGGGACAAAATCGCCAAGAATTGGAAATATGCTGCGGTTATAGCACAGGCGCAATAGACTCACGACTTCTTGATGAATCCACGAAATAGGCTAGATGATGATCTCAAGTCTATCTCGGATGATATTCGGGACCTAGTAAGAAAAGAGGGTAAGTTCCTTGTCCTATGTAGTCCATCCCCAGATGGAATAGCTGCAAGTAGTATAGTTTTCCAAACTCTTGACAGGTTAGGCGCCAACTGTGTGGTGAGAAGCACTACAAACTTGACAGATTTTCTACAGGTTGGGAACTCAATTTCCGATGAATATGATTTATGTTTACTTTTAGATTTCGAACATGAGTCGGTAGAAAAGCTTGTAAAGAGCTTCCGAGCCAAATGGTATCTGATCCGGCATCTATCTAATGAGGTAGTCCCCGAACCAAACGAAGCTTATGGCCAGCGAGTTCTGAACATTAATAGGTACGAGCTCAATGGTTGGTCAGAAATAACCTCTGCAGGGATTTGCTATCTTCTGTCAATAACACTAGACGCTAAAAATGCGGACCTTTCTGTGTTGCCTGTACTCTCTTCGCTTGGTGAGGGACAGGATCGCGGAGAAGGCAGGTCACTTGTGGGAATAAACGCTGAAATAGCCAAGGTTGGTGAATCTCAAGGTCTGTTGCGGAGTCAGCCAGATGACCTTATGATGGTAGGACGTGAATGGAGGCCGATTCATGAAGCTATCGCTCTGACTCGTTTTCCATACATTGACGGATTAACTTGGAACTTACAAAGGGCTAAGTCAATAGTGGAAAATTCTGGGATCAAGTTGAGGGAAAATGGGAAATGGCGAGTATTCGCCGAACTTCTGGATCAGGAGAAATGGTCCATCTATGAAGGGATTGCAAAATTCGTTGCCACCAATTCTGGCACAGAGGTTCTGCCTTTAGAAGGGATACGCGGGATCAATTACACTCTACTTAAGGAAGACAGGGGAACTCCACTTCGTGACGCAAGGGAGTACTCAGATCTCCTTCGAATTTGTGGCAAAATGCAAAAATCAGGAGTAGCGATATCGGTTTGCCTTGGCGACCGTTTTAAGATGTTAACAAAAGCTGAAGAAACAGTGGTTCGTTATCTTGACATTCAGAGACGATCGTTAAGGACTATATTTGAAGAGAAATGGAGGATTTGGGTTGACAGAGATATGGTCTTCATGAACGGTGAAGGGGCCGTGGCAGAAAATACCCTCGAAGATATCATGACTCTTCTTGAATCCTCTCCACAATTCTTGCGCAAGATCATTGTTGGCAGGACAGTCACACGAAAAGGCACGTACAAGTATTGTTGTCGGACGTATGACTTGCCAAAATTTACTGAGATGGCTTCAGCGTTACGGAAGTGTTCTAGCATATCTCCTGCACTCCCCCATCCATTTGAACCTTATGTGCTATGTTGCGAAGTCTCACCTAATGATTTGGAAAGTTTTGTCTCATGTTTGAAGGTTGCACCCAGGACCGATGAAAATGCAAGAGCCTCTCGTTGATAAAATCACCATATATATAGAACTAGATCTAGAAGCTGAAGGCAAAAGAGATGCAATAATGAAATCAATCATTGCGGACAACATCAATTTTCCCCAAGGCTTAGAAATGGAAATGCATTCTCTTTCAGAGAACATACTTTCAATAGAGTTCAATAGCTGTGGTTCTATTGAGACGATTTCCAATACAGTAGACGAAGTCCTGAGCCATATTTCAATTGGGAAAATGGTGCTGAATGATGATTGATCCACGGCTACTAAAAGACGAACCAGAACGGATACGGCTAATGCTTTCTCAAAGAAATCTATCTTTTCCGTTAGATGAGTTATTGTTGCTAGATAAAAAGAGACGCACTTTAATTTCCGAGAGCGATCTGTCGAGACACCGAAAGAATGTGATTTCTCAAACTATTGCGAGAAAGATGAAATCTCAAGTGGACTGCTCAGAAGAGCTCAAGGAGATGAATTCCCTTGGTGATAGAATTCTCAAACTGGGTAAAGATCTTGAAGAAACAGATTCAAATTTCAAGCATTTGATAATGAGTCTACCTAATATGGTCAATAGCTCTGTGCCTGTTGGCGCGAATCAGCAAGAAAATGTAGTAATTAGATCGATAGGAACACCCAGCAAGTTCGATTTTGCTCCTCTTGATCACCTTGATCTTGGAACAAAGTTGGATCTGTTTGATTTAGAGCGGGCTGCGAAAATTTCTGGCTCTCGCTTTTACTTCTTGAAGAATGTGATGGTAAAGCTGAATATTGGATTGCTCCAATTTGCTCTGGATTATTTACAAGATCAAGGATACGTACCAGTACAACCTCCTTACATGATTAGAAGAGAACCAATGGAAGGCGCTGTTATATTGGAAGATTTTGAACATGTCATTTACAAAATCCATGGAGAAGATTTACACATGATTGGTACCTCTGAGCATGCATTGGCGGCAATGCATATGGATGAAATTCTAGAAGGAGCTTCCCTTCCATTAAGATATGCCGGTATTAGTCCTTGTTTTAGAAAAGAAGCTGGCGCACATGGAAAGGACACGAAAGGCATCTTCCGAGTACATCACTTTGACAAGGTTGAGCAATTCATATTCTCGCGTCCGGAGGATTCGGAAAAAGAACATCAGAAAATGGTGGGGTTGGCCGAGAAATTTTATGAAAAATTGGGAATCCCCATTCGGACCGTCCTTCTGTGCACGGGTGACATGGGTAAGACTTCTTCCAAAACTTATGATTTAGAAGCCTGGATGCCAGGCCAAGACTGTTATAGAGAGATAGTCTCGAGCTCGAACTGCTTAGACTATCAGTCTAGGAGATTGAAAATAAGATTCAGAGATCGTCCTGATGAGGAAACTCGTTTAGTTCATACCCTAAACAGCACTCTGGTCGCGACTGGACGGACGTTAGTTGCAATTATTGAAAACTTTCAACGCTCTAACGGAACGATAGAAGTACCTGAACCCTTGAAGAAATTCGTAGGAACTGATGAGATTTCAGCTCGATAAAAGCTTCAAAAGCGCGATAGATTATTCTCTAAATCCTATAGTTCATTAAATACAAAAATGAGGGAAGTTAGTTCGTGTGTGTGATTACTAGATCACTTGCCACGGTCTAGTCGCGAATGTTACGCCTAAGCCCGATCCTATCAATATTACTTGATACATCACATTCGACCACGGAACTTGCTTGAAAATCGGTTCACCCGTCACTTGAACGGTTTGTCCTGGTCCAAGTCCTGGGCCAATGGTCTGAATATTGAGCTGTGTATGGACATGATAGATACCTGGTTCTAGCGCTCTGACGGTTAGTGAATATGGAATTGTAGATTCTGGTTCAATGTCAAAGACGTTACCTGGTGGATCACGAGCTATGAACTCCCATCTATTACCTGCATTTGTTGATTCGCTGAAAAGCGACAACCACGCTCTAAGTGGCCTGTTCACCAAACTCTGCAGTGTGCCAGTTACTGTTAGCTCATCACCAGTCTGAAGCGTCTGACCTGAAAAAGATTCATCTTGAATTCTCACAAACCTACTCTGGAGTTGGGCTTGAACACCATGTCCCTCTACAGAAGGCATAAATGCGAATGCACTAGACATTACTAATACCGCAGCCAATCCTGTCAAGACTATAGCCTTGTTAATCATTTGTCGTTTCTAAGCGATACCAGAAGAAACAAAGATATATATTTTGCTGTTACCGAGCTATTATTGCTTCATTAAGTGCTACTTGATTTTTGGAAATTAAAGTTTTCGAAATGAACTCATAACCCCCCAGAGAATTTCCTTCCACCGTAACCCTGAATAAAGATGATCGTGGATACGGGATGCATATTTCAATCTAATTTCAAATTGCACAGCAAAATTTAAAAAGGTAAGTACTGATCAGGTATTGTATAAGATGACTTTACCAAAGGGATTCGGACCTGGTGGAAGACGAACAGAAGGCGGTAGTAGAGACGATATAGAAAAAATGATCGGACGCAGAGTTGAAAACATGAAGGGTATCTTTGCATTAGGGTTTGCATTATGCTGGGCTGCAACAGCTGGCGGTGTTTATGTAGGCGTAACCGTTTACCCTTGGGCATATCCTCTGCCAAGTGGAATATATGCCCTATCTGTGCTTACTGTTATTGAAGCGCTAGGCTTCATGTGGATGTGGAAGATCGCGACAGAAAAGCCTCTACGCCCGTACTGATTTCTTTCTTATTTTTTAGTGTATACGTATTGTCGTATTGCTTTCTTCTCAGCGGGCTTTTGCGAATGTAGATAAATTTTATACTACGCCCGTACTGATCTCTTATTTTTTAGCGTATAGTTACGTATTGTCGTATTGCTTTCTTCTCAGCAGGCTTTTGCGGATGTAGATAAATTTTATATATAACCTCTAGGAGAAAGTTGGTAATGGTCTGGCTAAGACGCACAACGCATTATCTGTTCATAGTTGTCGTGGCTGTTAACAGCACTCTACTGACTATTAATGCAGGAGACTACATATTCTACACTGACTGGGCTTGGACTTCATTCGTCGTGTTCTCTATATCGCAGTCAACGATGCTTGTTGTGGGTGCCATCTATTACATGTTGTTTACGGGAGTGCCAGGGACAGCGACCTACTATGCCACTATAATGACGATTTATACATGGGTTGCAAAAGGGGCTTGGTTTGCTCTTGGATATCCATACGACTTCATCGCGGTACCGGTGTGGATTCCATCAGCAATGTTGCTGGACCTGTCTTACTGGGCAACAAGAAGGAACAAACACGCGGCGATCCTAATAGGAGGAACATTGGTTGGACTTTCACTGCCATTGTTTAATATGATCAACCTATTGACGATACGCGATCCGCTAGAAATGGCATTCAAGTATCCTAGGCCAACATTGCCTCCATACATGACACCAATAGAACCACAAGTCGGTAAATTCTACAATAGTCCAGTAGCCTTAGGAGCTGGCGCAGGAGCCGTGCTAGCTGTGCCAATAGCAGCTTTGGGTGCAAAACTCAATACATGGACTTACAGATGGATGGCCGCTTGGAGTAAGTGGGACTAGGCCAAATTCAGCCAATCCTTTTCTTTTTTTCTTTTTTGTTTTAAGATTTAGGTGTATTCTGCCTTTGTACGCTAGGATCCGCTGATCGTTGATCAGAAATCGTTGAAAATAGGACCCGTTCCTGAATTACAATCAGAGGTAGTTATCTGTCTGCTAGATAGCTACTCTCAAAACATCTAGCAAGTTGGAGATATCAGAGCTAGATCTACCTCCAGCTAAGAAGACTCTTTGTTTTGAAGGTGGATTTTTAACATAGTCTGGGATCTTTGCGGCGATCCTGTCTTCATAGGTCGGAACCATTTCGTTTTGGTAGAATATACCTATAGGTATTTTTTTGCCCCATTCATACGACTTCAAGATTGCATTGGACATCTTATTATCTGCTTCATTTTCTGAGTGAACAATTCCATCATAACCTGCTCCTTCGAGTTTGTATGTTCTCGGAATCTGCTTTCCCGTTTCTGGATCGGGATTGTCTGATCCTTGATACCACTCTCTAGTATTGATATCGTTGTAAGTGGGACATGGTTGCAGTACATCCAGGTATGCCAAGCCTTTGTGTGAGACACCTTGTATTATCAAGTCTTTGAGGTGTCGAACGTCATATGAGTATCCTCTAGCTATAAACGTGAAGCCGGATACAGCAGCAAGAGCAAGTGGATTGACGGAATTATTAGAATTTGGTAGTGGAAGTGATTTGGTCTTCAAACCTAACTTCAATGTAGGTGAGGCTTGTCCTTTCGTTAATCCGTATACTCCGTTGTTAAAAATGATGTATAACATGTCAACATTTCGTCTTCCAGCGCTAACGAAATGACCAGCACCAATTCCCAACCCATCTCCATCACCTCCGACAGCTATTACTTCTAATCCCGGATTACAAAGTTTTGCTCCTTGAGAAAAAGGGAGTACCCTACCGTGTAGTGTGTGTATCCCATAAGTGTTAATAAAATGCGGCGTTTTACCTGAACATCCAATGCCTGAGAAGATAACAGCTCTATGTTTCTGGATCCCCATCTCCGCCAGAGCCATCTGAATAGCATTGAGGATGCCAAAGTCCCCGCATCCTGGGCACCAGTCATTATGTACTTCTGTTTTATAATCACTAAGTTTAAGCGCCATGTTCTAAAACAATCCTCCTTGGAGCTTCTCCCGACATAATTCTCATTAGCACATTATAAACCTCACTAGATGAAATCGGTCGGCCATTATACTTGACAATCAGATGATCCATACTAATACCAATATTTTCGCTAATTAGCAACCCGAGCTGAGATGAATAATTCATTTCAATATCAACTAACTGTTTATGGCCTCCGATCAAGTCGCGCATCCTTTCAAATGGGAATGGATTCAGCAGGCGCAATTGTACAAACCGGATATTCTTACCCTCATCTATGAGCCTGTCCATTGCATCCAGAATAGCACCCTTAGTAGAACCCCAGCTTATAACGGTCAATGCGTTCGGTCCATCAATTCCATACAGCGTGGCCTTGTCCTCGTCGCCTATTTGGTCGAGCGCGATCATTAACTTGTCCATTCGCTTATCCATCATTGCTGTTCTTATCTCTGGATCCTCTGTAATGTGACCCTCCTCAGTATGTTCATCGCCAGTATTCCAAAATATTCCATTTTCAGTCCCAAGTAAAACCCGAGGAGATATTGAGTATCTTGCATCATTATCCTTGTTATCATTGTTATTTCGGATCAACCTAAACCTGCGATAATGATTGGCGTCACCCAAATGGGG
>Ga0315553_10000466_pt1 | contig 36137 bp, 35 predicted proteins | sample SalMarSW160140MG_FD_203099 | JGI IMG/M metagenome (GOLD analysis project Ga0315553, IMG submission 203099) | Salt marsh sediment microbial communities from the Plum Island Ecosystem LTER, Massachusetts, United States - Salt Marsh Sediment SW1601-40 ... | reverse complement strand
AGATCTACCGCGAGGAGCGCCGCGCGCTGGGCAAGCCGGACCCGGGCCCGCCCTCGCGCTCCGTCGGCAACTTCCTCTACGTCGCAGAGGACCCGGACGCGGCCTGGGAGCGGATCGCTCCCTACGCAATGCACGAGATGAACGCCTACGGCAGGTGGATGAGCGAGGCCGGCACCATCGGTCCGTACCAGCCCGTCTCCGATCCCGACGCGCTGCGCGCGAGCGGCCAGTACCCGATCTTCACCCCCGACGAGCTGATCGGGCTCGCGAGGGGAATGGCTCCGATGGACGTCCTGCTCTTCCATCCCCTCATGGGAGGCATGGAGCCGGAGCTCTCCTGGGCGTCGCTGCGCCTGTTCGAGCAGAAGGTGCTGCCGGCGATCCGCGCCGCGTGAGGCACGCCGTCGCAGCGAGTCCCAGCCGGTCCCGTTTCCGGGACGATCCGCACCGTCGGGTCGCAATGTCGCTCCACCGACGGTGACGAAATCGCGAAAAGCACTCTCGCCGGCGGTTTTGCGCTTGACGATTCCACTCTCGAAGTGGGATGATCCCCTCGGTTTCTACCTGGGAGGGGAACCTTATGTCGCTGAAGTGTGCGACCCATTCGCTCTGTCTTGCTGCTGTCCTGTCTCTCTCGGTGGGCATCTTAAGCTCACCCGCCTCCGCCACCCCGACTCTGGATCAGTTCGAGTCCCCCGGCTTCGGGGCCACGGGGTTCAGCTCGACTCTCGAGCGGGCGCAGGTGTTCACGTCCGGACTGAATGGCCTGCTCTCGCAGGTCGTCGTCGTCATCCAGAAGCCGAGCGGATCGACCGACGACCTGACCTTCGGGATCCACAACACCACGGGCGGCGTGCCCTACGAGTCCGCCTTCTACACGGGTACCGTGTCGAGCGCGGCGGTTCCGACCACCTTCGGGGCGGTCGCAATCGACCTCTCGAGTGCCGGGATCTACGCCCATCCGGGCGTGCAGCTGGCGATCTCGCTGTCGAACACGTCGGCATCCGGGAGCTCCGGCTGGTTCTGGCGCTCCTCGGCGGGAACCCCGCCCTATCCGGACGGCGGGTTCTTCCTGCGAGGCGCTCCGGGCTACACCACCTGGGGAGAGCCCGACCCGAACCTGGACGGGACGTTCTACACCTACGTCGATACGGCCCTCACTCCCGAGCCCACGACGGCGCTGCTGCTCGCCTCGGGTCTCGTCGGACTGGCCGCGCGGCGTCGTGTGACCCGAGCCTGATCCAGAGCCGAAGAGCGCGTCGGCAGCCCCGGGCTCCGACGCACCGACCGACCGCTAGCGCGCCTTCGCGATCACCCGATCCGCGAAGGCGCGCAGCGCGTCGATCTTCTGCTCGAGGCTCTGCGTGTCCGTCTCGTAGGCGTTGCGGAAGCCGACGATCGCGTCGGTCACGCCCTTGTCCTCCAGGCGTCTCACGCCGTCCACCGTATAGGCGTCCATCGAGATCACGTGGATCTGGAAGGGATCGTTCGCGCGCCCCTCCTCCTTGCGGTACTGCGCGAGCTTCGCGAGCAGCGCGTCGAGATCGTCCTTCCCGCCGCCGTGCATCCAGCCGTCGCACAGCCGCGCGGCGCGGCGCAGCGCTCCGTCCGCGTGACCGCCCAGCAGGATCGGCATCTCGTCGGGCACGGGACACAGCTTGATCGCCGGGATGTCGTAGAACTCCCCGTGGTACTCGAAGTACTCCCCGGTGGTGAGACCACGCAGGATCTCGATCATCTCGTCGAGCCGCTTGCCGCGGCGCGTCCACTCGGTGCCTGTCACCGTGTAGTCCTCGGGCCAGGGCGAGAGCCCCACGCCGAGGGTGACGCGGTTGCGCGTCAGGTAGGCCACCGAAGTGGCCTGCTTCGCCGCGAGCACCGGACTGCGGATCGGCAGCTTGATCACGAAGGTCGAGAAGCGCAGATGGGTGGTCGCGGCGCCGAGCGCCGCCATCAGCGCGAAGGGGTCGATGAAGGGCTTCCCTTCCAGGAACTCCCGATTGCCGTCCTGGTTGTAGGGATACTGCGTATCCGACTCCTTCGGGAAGCAGATGCTGTCGGGGATGGTGAAGGAGGTGTACCCCGCGTCCTCGGCCGCCTGGGCCAGGGGGATCAGCTGGTGGGGGTCGCACATCGACTCGGCGTAGGAGAAGCGCATGGAGGAACTCCCGTTTTCCCGGAGCGTGGTGCGCAGAACCTAGGAGGGAACCCCGACTTCGTCGAGCTTGCGGGCGAGCGTTTGTGAGGCGAGGTTGATCACGTCCATGTCGTGGTCGGCGGGCAGCAACTCGTAGTGCTTCAGCTGCCGGCCCAGCCGCGCCATGATCGCCGCGAACTTGAACAGCGCGAGCACCTCGTAGTAGTCGACGTGGTCGAGCGAGCGTCCGGTGCGGCGCGACCAGTGAGCGAGCGTCTCCTCGCGCCCGGGCATGCCCGGGAGGCGGGAGAGCCCCACGCCTTCGCTGAAGCAGCGGTCGAGGGCCACCCACCAGGCGCAGTCCTGGAGCGGATTGCCCAGACGCACCATCTCCCAGTCGAGGACGCCGATGCACTCGACTCCGGCGTAGATCTGGTTCGCGAGCCGCGAGTCGCCCCAGCACAGGGCGACCGGCTCGCCGGTCGGCGCCTCGTCGCGCAGCCAGCCGAAGGCGCGCTCGAGCAACGGATAGCGTCCGCGGTCGCCGAGGCCCCAGGAGAGGTAGTCGTCGTAGTAGTGAAGGTGCTGGAGCAGCGCGTCGCCGCCGCGCTCCGGCTCGTCGAGGAAGCCGAGATCCAGCGCGATCGGGTCGAGCTCGTGCACCCGGCACATCGCCTCGACGCCGCTCCACCACACCTGCTCGCGCTCCGCGGGCGAGAGCTGCTCGGCGATGCGCCCCGCCGCGTGCATCGGCGGGTTGTCCGAGGGCACCCAGCCGTCGAGGAACTCCATCAGGTAGAAGGGGGAGCCGAGGACCCGACCCTCCCAGTCGCAGCCGCGCATCGCCGGAACGGGTACCCCGGTCTTCGCCAGCGCGGACATCACCCGATACTGGATGGTCAGGTCGTAGCTCGGAAACACGTTGAAGCCGCGCGGCTCGATGCGCGCCACCAGCGGCTCGCGTCGCCGGGCACCGCCCTCGCGCCAGGACACCGAGAACATGAGCGTCTCGCTCGAGAAGCCGGTGTTGGAGGGCGCGCGCAGGTCCTCGACCGCCAGCGCCTCGGCCTCGGGCCGCGTGCGCGCGAGAAACGCCTCGAGCCGCGGCCGGATGGCGTCGAGATCGCGCTTCCCGGGGATCGCCACGCGCGCAGTATACTGACGGGCCCGCTACGGAGGGCGACGTGAAGCGGACCCCCGTCGTCCGACTGTTCTGGAAGCTGCACCCCTGGATCTACCGCGCGAGCGGCGGCCGGGTGCTGGGACGTCTGGTCGGCATGGACGTGCTGCTGCTCACGACCACCGGCGCGAGGACCGGCCGCCCGCGCACCACCGCCCTGACCTGCTTCGAGGACGCCGGCCGCTACGTGGTGATCGGCTCCTTCCTCGGCGAGCCGCACCACCCCGGCTGGGTACACAACCTGCGCGCCAGCCCGCACGCCCGCGTGCAGCGCGGGAGCCGCCGCCTGCCGGTGACCGCTCACGAGGCCCACGGTGAGGAGCGCGCGCGCCTGTGGAAGCGCGCCGTCGCGATCCAGCCCGAGTACTCGTCCTACGAGACACGCACCGAGCGCGAGATCCCCGTGGTGGTGCTGGACCCGGGCTAGCAGGCCGACTCGAGAGTCGGGTCTAGCTGTGCGATCCCTCGTCCGCGCTCCCGGCCTGGAGCACCTCGCGCTCGTAGTCGGCGATCGAGTCGAAGACGCGGAGCGGATCGCCCAGGGCCGCGTCGAGATCGGGAAGAGGCACCGCCTCGGTGCGCTCGAACAGCCGCGTCAGCAGGACGCGCACGCCGCTCGCGCTCTCGGGAACGCCGCCGACCACGGCCCCCGCGTCGAAGTCCCCCGATCGCAGGCGCACCACGCGCAGAATCCCGCCGCCCTCGGCGCGCCAGTTGAGCGCCAGGTCGATCAGGACGTCCTCCGCACCCCGATCACCGATCTCCGCCACCGCGATCGCCTCGATCTTCGCGAGCTCCACGCGCCCGCGGCGGTCCTCTCCGACACGCAGCTCGAGCGCGTCGGAGCCCAGAGCGGTCGGGATCGCCGCCATCGCCTTCACGCTCTGGAAGCGCAGGGCCGGCGCGTGGAGCTCCAGGGCGGGCTCGATCACGAGCGCGGAGAAGACGTCGTCGAGCTCGTCCGCCACCGCCGGCGCGGTTGCGGTCGCGGCGGCAGGCGGCGGCGACGAGGGAGTGAGAGCAGGCTCCGCGATCGCGCCCCCGGTCGGCGCCCGCTCGTCCGGGTCCGGCTCGACGGCTCCGTCCCGCTCGAGCTCGGACACGAGCTGGCGCAGCGCGTCCCGACGGGACTCGTGCAGGTCCGGAGCGGCGAGGGCGATGCGCGCCGCGCGCAGCGCCGTCGGCGGGTCCAGCACCCGCGCGTACTCCGCCACCCGCACGGCCAGGCCCGGCGTGAGGCCGCTCGCGCCCGGGTCGAGCGCGTGGCGCAGGGCCAGGACCGGCCACTGCACGTCGTCCCCTTCGAGCAGCACCGGAACCAGGCGCACCAGACTGCCCGCGTCCGCGCGGACATCGGGAAGCGCCGTCACCACCTCCACCCACAGCCGGGCGGCCTCCGCGCCCTCGCTCGCGGCGAGGCTCCGGATCACCGGCAGCACGGAGTCGACCACCTCGACCTGCCGGCCGGAGGCGAGCGCCGTGTCCCAGTAGGCGGCGACGACCCGGGGATCACCGGGCCGCTCGCGCAGCTCGGCCTCGAGCAGCCGGTAGGCCATCGGGAGGTTCCCGCGCTGCCGGGCCTCCGCCGCGCGCTTCACCACCCGGCGCGTCTCCAGGGCCGCGCCGAGCTTCTCGGCGGCCGGGGTCTCCCGGATCCGCTCGGCCGCGGAGCCGAGGGCGCCCGCGACGCGGTTCGTGGTGCGGCGCAGCCGGTCGGCGCTCCCGACTCCCGCCGCCCTGAGCTTGTCTCGCGCGCGCGCGAAGGCGCTCCCCGCCCGGGATCGTTTGCCGTCTTCGTCCACGCTTCCAGCGCCTCTGTAACGGGAGATGCGGCGAGGGCGCGCCGGGCCGGCTCACCCCCGATCGCAGCTCCATCGACCGAACGCCGGGTTTGGCTGAGACGCAATGGGCGCACGCCGCGCGCCCGGTCGCCGCCCGGGTTCAGCCGACGCGCATCTCCCCGTCCAGGACCGTGACGGCCTGACCGAAGATGCGCAGCCGGTAGGCTGGGCCCGGGATCGTGGGCTCCAGGACGAAGGTCGTCTCGGAGAGATTCGTCCACGCCGCGATCCGCTGCATCTGCTCCGGCGAGAGATCGTCGGCGCCGATCACCACGGCGACGGGATTGCCGCGAAAGGGCTGCGCCGAGAAGACGTCGACCTGCTTGAAGCGGAGCGAGGGCATACGCGGCTCCCGATCGGGTCGCGGGCGCGTGGAGCGCCGACGCTAGCGCACCTCAGCTGCGGTCGAAGCGGCGGCGCGTCTCCTCGGGGTCGACGTCGTGCTTCGGGCCCGAGCCCTCGAAGGGCGTGGCGAAGGCCTGGGCGAGCTGCTTCATGATGTGCCCGATCGTCACGAAGGGCGCGTCCTCGGGAGCGGGCGCCGCGCCGCCAGCGGACTTCAGCGAGAGATCGACGTGCTGCGCACGCTTGCGCAGGGCGCCGACGGTGCACTCGGATTTCGGGATCACCGCGAAAGGGTCGTAACGGAAGTGCCGCATCGCGTTCTCGTGGGTGATCTTGCGCACGTCCGCGTCGGGCACACCCTCGAGCGACCTCGCGAGCTCCTCGGGCGCGCGGGGCCAGGTGGTGTCCGAGTGGGGGTAGTCGCTCTCCCAGGTGATGGTGTCCACGCCGATCAGGTCGCGATTGCGCACGCCGGCGGCGTCGTCGATGAAGCAGGTGATGATGTGCTCGCGAAAGACGTCGCTGGGCAGCTTCCCGCCGAAGTCCTGGTGGGTCCAGTGGCGGTGGTGGCGGTACACGTAGTCGGCGCGCTCGAGGAAGTACGGGACCCAGCCGATGCCGCCCTCGGAGAGGGCGATCCGGAGCCCCGGGTACTGGCGCAGGAACTTCGAGAACACGAGCTCTGCGGCGCAGCCGAACAGGCTGATCGGCGACGACGTGATCATGATCTCCACCGGCGCCGCGGTGTCCTGGAGCTTCATGCCGGTGCCCGACCCGATGTGGATCGCGAGCACCGTCCCCTCGTCGCTGGCCGCCTGCCACACCGGCTGCCAGGTGTCGCTGTGCAGGCTCGGGTAGCCGAGGCCGGTGGGGTTGTCGGCGAAGGCCATCGCGTGGCAACCCTTCCTCGCAACGCGGCGGATCTCCTCCGCCATCCACTCCGGGTTCCAGAGCATCGGCAGCGCGAGCGGGATGAAGCGCCCGGGATGGCTCCCGCACCAGGTGTCGATATGCCAGTCGTTGTAGGCCTGCACCATCGCCCGAGCCAGCTCCTTGTCGGGCTGACGCCCGAAGAGCTCGCCGCAGAAGCCGCACATCGACGCGAAGCACATCGAGCCGAGGATGCCCGCGGCGTTCATGTCGTCGATGCGGCGGTCGACGTCGTAGTTGCCCTCGCGCAGCTGGGCGAGGGAGGTCGGCTCCATCCCGTACTCCTCGGGCGGGCGACCGGCGACCGCGTTCAGGCCGATGTTGGGAACCTGCTGTCCCTCGAACACCCACACGTCGGTGTCGTCGGGCTTGTGCACGAGGCGCGGAGCGCGGCTCTGCCAGCGCGCGGGCAGGCGATCCCTCCACATGTCCGGGGGCTCCACGACGTGGTCGTCGACACTCACGAGGATCAGGTCGTCGGTCTGCACGCGAGGAGCCTCCGGGCGGTCGGGCACGGGCCGGGCGCGATTGTACGCAAAATCTGACGGAGCGTCAGATTTCTCTGCCGTCGTCGCGCCACTCGACTCCCGAGAGCGAGGCGAGCGCCAGCACCAGCGCCTGGGTTCCGGAACGCGCGTGCCCCAGCCCGGCCAGGCGCCGGTACAGGTCGCGGGCCAGGTCCAGGCCCGGCAGCGAAAGACCCATTCGCTCGGCCTCTTGCAGCGCAATCCCCATGTCCTTGATGAAGTGCTCGACGTAGAAGCCGGGGGCGAAGTCGCCGGCCAGCATCCGGGGCCCGAGGTGGACGAGCGACCAGCTCCCCGCGGCGCCGCCCGCGACCGAGGCGAGGACGCGCTCCGGCTCCAGGCCGGCGCGCTGGGCGTAGAGCAGGCCCTCGCACACGCCGATCATATTCGACGCGATCAGGGTCTGGTTCACCGCCTTCGTGTGCTGACCGGCGCCCGGCCCGCCCTGGTGGACGATCGTCCGGCCGAGGATCTCGAGCGCCGGGCGCACCGCCGCGAACGCCTCGGCGTCGCCCCCTACCATGATCGACAGACGCGCTTCGCGCGCGCCGACGTCGCCGCCGGAGACCGGTGCGTCGAGGGCCCAGGCGTCGCGGGCGCGCGCGGCCGCCGCGATCTCGACCGCCAGCGCCGGCTCGCTGGTGGTCGCGTCGACCAGGATCCCGCCCGCGCCGAGCCCGTCGAGCACGCCCTCCGTGCCGAGCACGACCTCGCGCACGTCGCTCGGGAAGCCGAGCATCGTGAACACGACGTCGCTCGCCTCGGCCACAGCGCGCGGCGTGTCGACCCAGCGCGCGCCGTCGGCCCGCCGCGCCGCGGCGCGTTCGGGCGTGCGCGTGTACACAGTGAGCGCGTAGCCGGCGCGCTGGAGATGCGCGCACATCGGCTCGCCCATCACCCCCAGACCGACCCAGCCGATCCGCGTGCCGCCGGGCGCGACCGCGCGAGGCGCGCTGCCTTCGCGGGGCCGCATCGCCGCTAGGGCTCGCTCGGCCGGTTGGTCCAGCGCCCCGTGCGCGGCGAGCGGAACCAGCCCCCCGCCGCCAGCGAGCCGCCGTCGGTCGGGATCACGTGGCCGGTGACGAAGCGCGCGTCCTCCGAGGCCAGGAAGGCCACCACGTCGGCCTGGTCGGCGCCGGAGCCAGGCCGACCCAGAGGCGACCACACGCTCCACTTCGCGCGCTCGGACTCGGGGATCCAACGCTCGTAGTCCACCTGGAGCGACTGGGTGAGATCGGGCGCGATCCCGTTGACCCGGATGCCCTCGGGCGCCAGCTCCAGGGCCAGGCAGCGGGTGAAGTGCACCACCGCCGCCTTGTACGCGCCGTAGACCGGGTCGACCGGATAGCCGCGCAGGCCCTCCACCGACGCCACGTTCACGATCGAGCCCGAGCGGCGCTCGCGCAGCGCCGGCAGCACCGCGTGCGTCACCCCGAACACGTGCTCGAGATTGATGCGCGAGAGCGCCGCCCAGTGCGCGGGATCCGACTCGGCGAAGGCACGCGCGCGCAGATAGTGTCCGACGTTGTTCACCAGCACGTCGATCCGGCCGTGCACGGCGCGCACGTCCGCCACCCAGGCCTGGACGGCGTCGGCGTCGCACACGTCCAGGCACGTCGCGCGGGCGCGCCCTCCCCCGCCGCAGATCGCGGCGGCCGTCTCGGCGCCCCGCGCGGCGTCGATCTCGGCAATCTCCACCCGGGCGCCGTCGCGGGCGAGGCGCTCGCCGATCGCGCGACCGATCCCCCCGCCGCCGCCCGTCACGAGCGCCACGCGACCCGTCAGCCTCTGTGTCACGATCTGCCTCCGCGTCGCGTCCCCTCTCGGCGCGCCCGGCTCTCCGGGGCGCAGTGTACGCGTGCGCGGGTCCCGATCGCACGACCTCGAGCATCCAGCAGGAGCCGGCTCCCGCCTCGAACGGCCCGATCACTCGGATGGCGACGACCGATTCGGCGTATCGGTCCCCTCCGAGGTCCGTTCCCAGGATGCGGGCAAGGTCTGGTCGATGTAACCGAGAAAGAACGCGATCAGGCGCAGGGCGGAGCCCTCGTTCGCGGTCTCGGGCAGTCGAGCGCGATCCGGCTCCCCTCCGGGCCCCTCGGTGCCGATCGTGATCTTCGTGGCGAGTCTGGACGCGTCCGGGTCGACCTCGCTACGCGGAGTGTAGAACCGCACCGACTGCGAGCGACCCAAGGCGAGAGCGACCGCCGACAGATCCTCGCGAATCGCCGTATCCGAGCAAGCGCACCACACCTCCGGACCCACGCTCAGATCCCGGAGCTCCACGATCGCCCGGACCTCCGCACTCGGCGACGTCGCCAGCCGCTGGAGGTACCGCCCCATCCGCCGGCGGAGGGCGTCGTCCCCAGAGCCGACAAATAAGAATGTATGTCTGCGCTCTTCCGTCGCGAGGGCGCGATAGAGCAGCGGCAGAGACGCTGCACTGGCCCAGTTGTCGACAGGTCCGGCGGAGCCCGAGACCAGGTGGATGTGGGCGATCAGCACGATGCTGTCACCCGACTCTCCCGGGAGCGTGCAGACGACATCCGGCTCGCCGCCGACCTGGGTCCGATTCGAGAAGCGGAGACGGTCTCCTGCGCAACCCGCTTCCCAGAACAGATCGAAGAGATCCTCCAGCTGATCCCGGACTGGGCCGCGCGACTCCTCCTGCGCCGGCACTTGGATCGAGTCCGTCGCTCCCACGCGGACGCGCACGGTTCCCTCGATGGTATCTCGGGGCTTCGGCGACACCGCACACGCCGCCACCGCGATCGATCCCGCGAGCAGCCCAAACGCCAACGCGTACCCCCGACCTCGCGGCGGCGGGCGGAGGGACGCGTTCGCATCCCGGGCCTCCGAACCTTCACGAATCCTGCGCATGGATGGCGCCATTGTGGCACGGGTCTTCGGAGGGCGGCAGATCCCGAGGTTCGGTGGCAGGCGACGTCGCTGGGGCGACGCGTGGCCTCCCGCCTTCCGAACCCGCCAGCGCGCGGCCGGGAGACGCATGCGACCGCGTTGGATCTCCGTCGCCCGGCCGGCGTACACTGCGTCACGCGACTGCGCCGCGCGAGGAGAGCCATGCCGATCGACCGACCCCTGGAGGATCTGCGCGTCCTGGACTTCGCCGACGAGAAGGGCGAGCTGTGCGGACGCATGTTCGCAGACCTCGGCGCCGAGGTGATCCGCGCCGAGCCGCCCGAGGGCGCCCGCTCCCGGCACCTGCCGCCCTTCCATGCCGGGGAGAGCCTCTACTACGCCTTCCGCAACGCCGGCAAGAAAGGCGTCGTGATCGACCTGACCACGCCCGAGGGCATGGCCGACCTCCACGAGCAGCTGCGCTGCTCGGACGTGTGGATCGAGTCCTTCGCGCCGGGTCGTCTCGAGTCGCTGGGCATCGACTTCGACGACCTGCTCGAGCGCTATCCGAAGCTCGTGATCGTGCGCATCAGCGACTTCGGCCAGACCGGCCCCTACCGCGACTGGGTGGCGACGGATACCGTCGTCGAGGCGATCGGCGGAATGGTGTGGAAGGCGGGCCTGCCGACCAAGCCGCCGCTGATCCCGCCGGCGGCGATCGCCTACGACGTGGCGGGCATCGTCGCCTGCTTCGCGACCCTGCTCGCGCTGCGCCAGCGCCAGTGCACCGGCTACGGCCAGATCATCGACCTCTCCGCCCTGGAGGCGGTCGCCCAGACCACCGACTGGTCGATGTCGAATGCGTCGATCCAGGTGGCGAGGGGCGCGCGGCCCACCGAGGTGCGGATGGGCTCGGGCCCCCTGTACACGATCTACGCCTGCAAGGGCGGCTACGTGCGACTGGTGGTCCTGTCGCCGCGCCAGTGGCACGCGATGTGGGAGTGGCTGGGAAAGCCCGAGGCCTTCGCCGATCCCTTCTTCGAGAGCTTCGTCGCGCGGCTCCAGAACGCTGACGTGCTGATGCCGCTCTACACCGAGCACTTCGCCTCGATGACGATGGAGGAGGTGTCGGCCGAGGCCCAGCGCCGCGGCATCGTGTGCACGCCGGTCCTGCGGCCGGAGGAGGTGCTGGCCAACGAGCATCTCGCCTCGCGCGGCACCTTCCGCGAGATGGAGATCGCGCCGGGGGTGAGCGGCCCGATGGCGTCGGGCTTCCACGAGATCGACGGCATCCGCCAGGGCCCGAGCCACCGCGCGCCGACGCTGGGCGAGCACAGCGACGAGGTGCTCACCGACCCGGGCATGCCCAAGCCCGAGCCGAGCGACTACCGGCCGGGACCGACGCTGCCCCTCACCGGACTGCGCGTTCTCGACTTCGGCATCGGCGGAGTGGGCGTCGAGGCGGGCCGGCTCTTCGCGGAATACGGCGCCGACGTGATCAAGATCGAGTCGCGAACCTACCCCGACTTCATCCGCGTGGTGCTGGGCAGCGAGATGTCGCCCTCCTTCGCCTCGTCCTCACGCTCGAAGCGCGGGCTCGGCGTGAACGTGAAGAAGCCCGAGGGTCTCGCGATCCTGAAGAAGCTGATCGGTCAGGCCGACGTGATCATCGAGAACAGCAAGACCGGCGCGATGGAGGGGATGGGTCTCGCCTGGGACGTGGTGAAGCAGATCAACCCCTACTGCGCGATGGTGAGCAGTCAGCTGCTCGGCTCGCGCGGCGTCTGGAAGGACTGGATCGGCTACGGCCCGAGCACGCAGCCGATCGGCGGCCTGGTGCACCTGTGGAACTACGACGACCAGGACTTCCCGGCGGGCTCGGCCTCGATCTTCCCGGACCACCTCGCCGGCCGTCTGGCCGCGATCAACGCCCTCGCGATCCTCCACGCGCGGGAGGCCACCCGCGTCGCGGGCCACGGGGAGGTGGCCCAGGTCGAGGCGGTCACGGGCATCCTCGGGGACCTGCTGTGGAAGGCGGGGCTCGAGCCGGGCTCGGTGGCGCCGCGCGGCAACCGCAGCGAGCGCGGGGCACCCTGGGGCGCCTACCCGTGCGCGGGCGAGCAGCAGTGGTGCGTGATCACGATCCGCGACGACGAAGACTGGCAGCATCTGGTGGAGGCCCTGGGACGACCGGCCTGGGCGACCGACCCGGCGCTCGCGACGGCGGCCGGTCGCGCGGACGCTCACCTCGCGATCGACGAGCACCTGTCGGCCTGGACGCACGAGCACACCAAGCAGGAGGCGGCGGAGACGCTCCAGCGCCACGGCGTTCCCTGCGGTCCGGTGCTCACGGGCGCGGACCAGCTCGAGGATCCGCACTTCCTGGCGCGCGACTATCCGCGCTGGCTCGACCAGCAGGACGCGGGCCGCATGGCCTTCGAGGGTCCCGCCTTCCGGGCCACCGGCATGAGCGAGCTCCAGCTGTTCCAGGCGCCGCGCCTGGGCGAGCACACGCGCGACATCTGCCAGCAGCTGCTCGGCATCGAGCCCGAGCGGGTCGATGCGCTGATCGCCGAGGGCGTGATCGAGGTGCCGCGCGAGGTCGACGAGTAGCGCCACCCCCGCGTGTCAGCGGGGCGATCGGAGGTCCGCGACGACGTCGGCCCACAGCGCCGGATCGGGGGCGCGGTTGTGGGTGAGGCTGACGGCATCGGCGACGCTCGCGAGGCGCTCGCGCAGCCGGGCAGCGATCGACGCGCGCGGACCGACCACGGCGATCGCCTCCAGGATCTCGTCGTCGATCAGGGCGGTCATGTCGTCCCATCGCCCCTGCTTCGAGAGCCGGTTCAGCTCGAGCTGCAGATCGCCCCACCCGTGACAGTCCAGGGTGGAGCGATAGGCGGGCGTCGAGCCATAGAAGGCGAGCTGCTTGCGCGCGGCCTGCACGACCCGCGTGAAGTCCTCTTCCCGGTCGGCCGTCACCACCAGCGTCGCGCACATCACCTCGATCCGATCGCGGCTGCGGCCCGACGCCGCGAGCCCGCTCTCCAGCGCCGGCAGCATGCACTCGCGCAGCGACCGCGCGCTGTGGAAGGGATGGGCGATGAAGCCGTCGGCCACCTCGCCCGCCAGTGCGACCATGCGAGGTCCGAAGCCCGCCAGGAACAGGGGCGGGGGGCCGAAGGGGTTCGGCCCGGGATCGAAGGCCGGGATCATCAGCGTGTGGCGGTAGTACTCGCCGCGGAAGTCCAGCGGCGCGCCGTTCTCCCAGGTGTCGAAGATCGCGCGGATCGCCGCGACGATCTCGCGCATGCGCGCGACCGGACGTCCCCAGGGCATGCTGAAGCGGTGCTCCACGTGGGGCCGCACCTGGGACCCGAGGCCCAGCACGAAGCGCCCCCCCGAGAGCACCTGTAGCCCGCCCGCGAGGTTCGCCAGGTTCATCGGGCTGCGCGCGAAGGCGATCGCGATCGCCGTGCCGAGCCGGATCCGCCTCGTGTGCTCGGCGGCGGTGGCCAGCGGCAGGAAGGGATCGTGCTTCGCCTCGAAGCTGAAGGCGCCGTCGTAGCCGATCTCCTCGAGGCGCGGGAACAGGCTGCGCGCGTCGCGCGGGTCCTCGAGCGGAACCGTCGTGTAGACCTTCACGGCGGGCGTCCGCCCCTCACACGGCCGTGTCGGCGGCGCCGCCGTCGATCCGCAGGTTGGCGCCGTGGATGTAGCCCGCCCGATCGCCGGCCAGGAAGGCGACCAGGGCGCCCACCTCTTCGACGCGCCCCGCGCGTCCCGTCGGATTGGGCATCCACTCCGCCACGGCACGGCGCTCCGCCTGCTCCTCGTCGTCTCCCCAGCCGCGTCGCGCGGCCAGACGGCGGAAGCCCGCACGCACCTCGTCGGTGGCCAGGATCCCGGGGCTCACCGTGTTCACCGTGACGCCGCAACCGGCGAGCTCCTTGGCCAGGCTCACGGCGAGATTCGGCAGCGCCGCCTTCGCGGCGTAGTAGTGGGGCGTACGGCTCCCGGGACGCAGCGCGCCGACGGTGCCGACGAAGATCACGCGTCCGAAACCGCGCTCACGCATCCCGGGGACGAGCGCGCGCACCAGCCGCACACCCGACAGCACGTTGCGCTCGTAGCTTTGCAGCCAGTCCGCCGTCGTCCCCTCGAACCAGCCAGGCCCCTCGGCCACGCCGTAGTTGTTCACGAGCACGTCCACGCGGCCGCCGTCGGCGAGCAGCGTGCGGGCCACGAGATCGGCGCCTGCGTCGCTGCACACGTCGCCGGCCACCGGGCGGACGTCGCCGCCGGCGGCGCGCAGCGCCGTCGCCTCGCGCTCCGCGTCGGAGGCCTCGAAGCCGTGCAGCCACACGCGCGCGCCCTCGCCGGCCAGCGCGGCGGCGATCGCGCGTCCGGTCCCCCGATGCGCCCCGGTCACGAGCGCCACCCTGCCGCGGAGTCCCAGGTCCACGACTCAGTCGAACAGGCGGACGCCGAGCGGAAACATCGCGAGCCAGGCGCCTGCGAGCGCACCGCCCAGCGCGCGCTTCCAGGTCGCCATCTCCTCGGGCCCCAGCTCGAAGACCACGGCGCAGGTGGCCCCGGCGACGGTGCCGCCGAGGAACACGACCACCGTGACCGGATGCTGACGGCACCAACGCCAGGACCCCGCGAGATCGATCCGCATCGCCTCCTCCTCGAGCGCTCCCACGGATGATGACAGCCGCCTTCCGCTTCCGCGACGTGTTGCGTAGCATCCGCCGGGTCCGTCCCGCCGCCCGACGAGGAGATCCCATGAAGTTCGCCCTGTTCTACGAGATCCCGGTCGCCCGGCCCTGGAGCCGCCACAGCGAGCACGAGGCGTACAAGAACGTGGTCGCCCAGGCGGTGCTTGGCGAGCAGGCCGGCTTCCACAGCCTGTGGACGGTGGAGCACCATTTCCTCGAGGAGTTCTCCCACTGCTCCAACCCGGAGGTGCTCTACGGACACATCGCGGCGAAGACCTCGAAGCTGCGCCTGGGCTACGGCGTGCGTCTGCTCCCGAAGCCCTACAACCATCCGGTCCGCACCGCCGAGTCGGTGGCGGTGCTCGATCTGCTGTCGGACGGCCGGGTGGAGTTCGGCACCGGTCGCTCGGCCACGCGCGCCGAGCTCGAGGGCTTCGGCATCGATCCCAAGCACACCCGCGCGATGTGGACCGAGGCGCTCCAGCACATCGTCGGCTGCTGGACGAACGACGAGTACTCCTTCAACGGAACCTACTGGTCGATGCCGCGCCGGCGCGTGCTGCCGAAGCCGCTCCAGGATCCCCATCCGCCGATCTGGGGCGCAACGACCAGCCTCGAAGGCCACCGCAACATCGGTCGCCTGGGCATCGGGCTGTGCTCCTTCAGCGTCGGGCTGCCGCCCGAGTCGTTCAAGGAGAAGGTGGACGAGTACCGCAAGGGCATCTCGGAATGCGAGAAGCCGGTGGGAAAGTTCATGAACAACCAGGCGGCGACCTTCACCATGGTCCACTGCGCGAACACGAACGAGCAGGCCTTCGCCGACGCCGCGGAGTCGATGGTCTGGTACCCGAAGGTCGGCGCGCGCCAGATCGCCTCGCTGTCCGACTGGATGCACGGCCGCGACCTCGGCAACTACGCGTACGCCGCCGACGTGGCCCGGAGCCGCGACGCGGGCACCCTCGACCAGATCGACTTCGACTACATCCGCGACTCGGGCGCGGCGATGGTGGGCGATCCGGATCGCTGCATCGAGATCGGGGAGCGCTACGCGGCCTCGGGCTGCGACATGCTCTTCTGTCTGGTCAACCCCTACAAGATCCCGCACAAGGCCGTGATGCGCTGCATCGAGCTGATGGGGGAGAAGGTGATCCCCGCCCTGTCGGGTCGCTAGGCGTACTCGGCCGACAGCGCCTCGACACGGGCGAGGCTCGCGGTCAGACCGCCGGGGCGCGAACGGGCGAGCCAGCAGGCGCGCTGCTCCTCGAGCGCCGCAGCCAGGTCTTCGCGCAGCGCCGCGACCTCCGGTGACGCGCTGCCGGCGCGGCGAGCCAGGCGCCAGGCGCCATGTCGCGCCAGACGCAGAGCCTGGCGCAGCTCGCGCACCACGATCTCGCCGTCGGCGCAGCCCGGGCGGGCGCGGCTCGCCGCCTGCATCAGCGACTCCGCCCGCTCGGCCACCGCCGCCGCGCGCGCCGCGTCCGGCGTGCCGATCGCGCCGAGCGGCGCGATCCCCAGCAGCGCGCTGAACAGCGGGCTGGCGTTGAAGCCCGCCAGGCCGGTCTCCCGGTACAGATCGCCCATCTTCACGCAGACGCGGCCGAGTTCGCCGGCGGCGTCCTCGAAGAGCAGCGCGTCGAGGCGCGTCGCCAGATCGAGATCGCGGTGCCGCTCGGCGTTCCACGCCAGCCCGGCGGCGTCGAGCAGCGGCGCGAAGCTCACCGATGGCGGCTGGAGATGGCCGTTGTCGCCCCAGTCCGTCAGCAGGTAGCCACCGGCGCCGTGAGCGCGACCCACCTCGGCGGCATCGCGCAGGTTCGCGCGCGCGTTGGCCAGACGTCCGACCAGCGCGTTCCAGCTCGACGTGCCGGGACACACCCAGAAGGGGAACGCGCGCTCCGCGAACCCTCCCACCTGCGCGGCGAAGCCGCCCAGGGAGTCGGCCGCGACGCCCAGTCCCGCCAGGGTCTCGCGCACCTGCCGGGGCAGCGCCTCGGGCGGGCTCGGCGCCTCGTAGTGCCAGAGCAGCGCGATCGTGTCTTCGCGGGGCAGCTCTCCGACCAGCTCCGGATGATTGCGCAGGATGTCGGCCCAGAAGAGCACCTCGCGGCCGTCTCGGTGGAGGCCCGCGAGCAGGCGCAGCAGGTGCTCCAGGTACACGCGCCCGCGGCCGCGGGTCGCGACCTCGGCCCGGCTGCGCCCGGCACCGAGCTCGAAGGTCTCGTCGCAGCCGATGTTCACGCGGCGGCTCGTGAAGTGCCGCGAGAGCTCGCGCACGAGCGCCAGCGCGAACTCGGCGTTCTCGGGCGTGGGCGCGAGCACGCTCGCTGGGCGCCGCACGCCGCCGGGCGTCGTCCAGCCCCCGGGCGTCTCGGCGCGCTCCGCGTAGCGAGGATGGCAGAGCCAGCGCTCCATGTGACCGAAGGTGTTCTGGTTGGCCGCGAGCTCGATGCCGTGCTCCGCGCACCGGGCGTCGAGCCAGTGCACGTCCTCGGGCGTGATCGGCGACGCGTCGCGCCACACCTCCTCGTGCCCCGGATAGGCGAAGGCGTGCTCGGTGTAGAGCTGGAGGTGGTTGAAGCGCAGGCGCGCCAGGCGGTCGACGAGCCGTCCGAGTGTCTCGCGAGTCGGCACGCGATCGCGGCTCACGTCGAGCATGTAGCCGCGCACGGCGAAATCGGGCCAGTCGCGCAGGCGAAGGCCCGGCAGATCTCCTCCGTGGCGGCGCACGAGCTGCGCCAGCGCGTCCTCCGCGTAACGGCGTCCCGCCGCGTCGGCGTGTTCCACCCGCACCCCGCGCGCATCGGCGGTGATCGCATATCCCTGGGCAGGCAGCGACCGGTCGCGCGCGAAGCGGGGTCGCGCGCCCGGGGGCGGCGGCGGACCGCCGATCGCGAGCTCGCGCGGAACCGGAAACGAAGCGACGGGCGGCTCGGACATGGACGGAACCGAGCGTACCCGAGGTAGGCTGTGCCCGTGATCGTCGACGCCCACCACCACTTCCTCGCGCCCGGGCGGATCGACTATCCGTTCCTGCGCTTCCTGCCCGACCTGGCCCGCCCACTGGGCAGCGACGATCTGGAGCCCCTGCTCCGCGACGCGGGCGTCGACCGCACGATCTGCGTGCAGGCCGCCGACGCGCTCGAGGAGACCGCCTTCCTGCTCGAACAGGCGGCGCGCGCCGACTGGGTCGCGGGCGTGGTCGGCTGGGTTCCCCTCGCCGACCCGGACGCGACCGCGCGCGCCCTCGAGCGCTTCGCGGCGCCCGGCTCGCGCCTGTGCGGAATCCGGCACCTGATCCACGACGAGCCCGATCCCGACTGGCTGGTGCAGGAGCCCGTGCTCGCCTCGCTCGCGCGGCTGGCGGCCGCCGGGCTCGCCTTCGACCTGAGCGCCTTCTCCCCCCGCCACCTCGAGCACGTCGTCACCCTCGCCGAGCGTGTCCCGGACCTCGACGTCGTGATCTGTCACTTCGGCATGCCGCGCATCGACCTCGGAGAGTGGGAGCCCTGGGCGAGCCGCTTCGCCGAGGCCGCCGGGCATCCGCGCTGCCACGTGAAGATCTCCGGGCTCGATCTCTTCCTCGGCGGCTGCGACGCGGCCCGCATCCAGCCGTACGTCGATCACGCGCTCGCCTGCTTCGGACCCCGGCGCCTGCTCTGGGCCTCGAACTGGCCCGTCTCGCTCCAGCTGCGGGGCTACCGCGAGCTGCTCGAGACCGGCCGCGCCGTGATCGCGGCGTGCAGCGAGGCGGAGCGCACCGCGATCCTCGGGGGCAACGCGCTGCGCGTGTACCGGCTGGGTCGCGCGGAGAGTTGACGACGCGGAGACGCCGGCTCAGTTCGGCAGATCGATCGCGGCGCCGTCCCAGAACCAGGGATCCGCGCCCGTGCCCTCCGGGCGCGGCGCGAACTCGCCCGCCACGTCGGTGTCGGTCTCCCCACCGGGCGACGGAGCCGGTCGACCGGCCGCCTGCGTCTTCGCCAGGGCGGGCGGGTCGGACGGACGCGCCGCCGCCGACTGCCGCGCCGAGCGCGCGGCCTCGAGATTCCGCACCACCTGGACGTCGCCGGGGCCGCCCGCCACCAGGGCCCGCTCGTACTCCGCGATCGCCGCGTCGTACTCGCCGCGCAGATAGTGCGCGTAGCCTAGGTTGCTGCGCGCCTGCTGCTCGTCGCCCGTGCTCCGGAAGCGCGCCAGGGCCTCGTCGAAACGACCCTGGAGGGCGATCGCCAGCCCGAGATTGTTCGTGCGCAGCTCGACGTCGCTCAGGTCCGCGCGCAGCGCCGCGCGCAGGACCTCCTCGGCGCGCTCGGGAGAGCCGGAGCGCAGGTAGGCTACACCGAGGTTGTTCAGGATCCGGCCGTCGTGCGGTCGCAGCGCGCGCGCGCGCTCCAGGTGCTCCAGCGACTGGCGATGGCGGCCGAGCTGGTCGAGGGAGACGCCCAGGGCGGCCTGGGCCGTGGGGGAGTCCGGGGCGAGCTCGACCGCGCGCTCGAGGTGCTGGAGACCCTCCTGCCGGTCGCGGCGCGCGACCAGCACCAGTCCGAGCCCCACCTGCGCAGAGACGTCGTCGGGGGCCAGATCCAACGCGCTCTCGAACAGCGGTCGCGCGCGATCGGGGTCGTAGCGCAGGTGGACGTAGCCCAGCCGGACGCGCGGAGCCGGATCGTCGGGGGACATGCGATGAGCCGCCACGTAGTCCCAGATCGCCGCCGTCACGTTCCCGGCGGCCAGGTACGCGTCTCCCCGCCGCAGCCGACCCTCGACCGTGGTGGGTGTCTTGATCTCGTTGGGGTCCTTCGCCTCTTCGAGCAGCCGCTCCTCGTGGGCCATCCGGTGCTGCTCTTCCTCGAGGCGCTCCATCTCGACCTGCATCGGGTCCTTGGTCCCGATGCCGATCGCGGCCAGCGGGTGGCCGCCGGCGCAGCCCGCGGCCGGCAAGAGCATCGCGACGGCGAGCAGCACAGCGCGCGGTCGGCGGGGGATCACCGATGCGCCCCGAAGTACTGCCCGAAGGCGAGCAGGCCCGGGCCGACCACGATCACCAGCATCGCGGCGAAGATGAACACGGTCGGGAACAGCATCTTCAGCGGTGCCTTGTTCGCCTGCTCCTCCGCGCGCTGCAGGCGGCGCAGACGCATGCCGTCGGCGTGCACGCGCAACGTGTCGGCCAGGCTGGTCCCGAAGCGCTCGGTCTGGATCAACATGGCGACGAGCGAGCTGACGTCGGACACGCCGGTGCGGTCCGCGAGCGAGCGCAGGGCCTCGCTGGTGCTCTTGCCCGCGCGCCGCTCGAAGTTGGTCAGCTCGAACTCGCCCGCCAGGATCGGATGGCTGCCGCGGAAGTCCTCGGCGACGCGCTTCATGCTGGCGTTGATTCCCAGACCCGCCTCGACACACACGACCATCAGGTCGAGGGCGTCGGGGAGCGCGATCTCGATCGCGCGCTGGCGCTTCTTCACCTGTCGGTCGAGCCAGTAGCTCGGCCCGATCAGGCCGATGCCGGAGGCGGTGCACAGCGCCATCACGAGCTGGAGCCGGTCGAGCGACCAGGCGAGCGGCGTGATCAGCACCAGCACGGGCAGAGCGAGACCGAGGGCGATCCGGCTCCCCATGTAGCTGACGAGCGCCGAGTCCGCGCGGAGGCCCGCGTAGGTGAGGCGGCGCTGGATCGGCGCCAGACTCGGCTCGCCGCGCTTCGCCGCGTCGCCGGCGAACACCCGCATCAGCCGCGCGAACCAGCCGAGCTCGCTGGGCGTCAGCACGCCGCTGGTGTCGGTCTCGCGCGGTCCCTCTCCGCTCGCGAGCCGCTCTAGGCGCCGCTGCTCGGGCCGCCGACCGAAGGTGGCGATTGCGGCACCGAGGCTCACGATGGATCCGAAGATCAGGGCGACGACCAGCTCCATTCCCGCTCCTAGACCTCGATCCGCGCGAAGCGGCGCGAGAAGACGAAGCCGATCAGCACCAGCGCGCCGGCGATCGCGGCCATGTACATGCCGGGAACGGTGGTGAGCAGCGGCTTGACGTAGGACCGGCCGCCCTCGCCGCCGCAGGTGTACAGGGCGCCGACCATCACCAGCGGCATGCTGGCCAGCAGGTTCGCCGACGCGCGGCCCACCGCGGTGAGGGCCCGGACCTTGCCGTAGAGGGCGAAGCGGTCCCGGATCAGATAGCCCAGCTTCTCCAGCACCTCGGCGAGGTTGCCGCCCGTCTCGCGCTGGATCGTGATCGCGGTGACGAAGAAGGGCAGGTCGCCCGCCTCCATCCGGTACGTGAGATTGCGCAGGGCGACGCGCGTGTCCTGGCCGAGCTTGATCTCCTCGGCGACCTGGGCGAACTCGGTCCCGATCGGATCGGCGAGCTCGTCTCCGACCATCTGGAAGCCGAACGAGAGCGAGTGGCCGGCGCGCATCGCGCGGGTCATCAGGTCGAGGGCGTCGGGGAACTGCTCCTCGAATTTCGTGATCCGCTTCGCCCGCAGCTGGCCGATGCGCACGAAGGGGAGCACGCCGATCACACAGAAGGGCGCCGCCAGCGTGGTGCTGTCGAGCAGCATCGAGCCGACCAGCCAGCCCGCGACGCCAAGCGCCACGCACAGGAGCACGAAGCGCCCCGGCGGCGTGACCACCCCCGCCTGGTAGAGCCGGCGCTCGAGCTGCACGGCCCCCGGAACCCAGCGCGCGAAGTCGACCAGCGCCCGGCCGGCCTCGCGCCGGGCGCGCAGGATCGTGCCCTCGGCCGGCTGGTCCGGGCTCTGAATCCCGAGCGCGATCCGGCGCAGGCGGCGCCGCGCCGTCGCCCGCGCGCCCTCCCAGCGCTCGCTCGCCAGCATGGCGAGACCCTCGACCGCCAGGAAGGCGGCGAGGAAGGTGAGGATGTACAGAACCGGGGGCATCGGACCTCGCGTCGTCAGAACGCCGCGCGCGGGGACGGGTCGAACGTGCTCGGCGGAATCTCCACGCCGCGCGCGGTGAGGTGCTCGACCAGGTGCGGCCGGATGCCGGTCGGCACCAACGCGACCCGGAGGTGGCCGTCGGCGTCGAGACCGTGCCGCTCGAGCCGGAAGATCTCCTGCATGCTGATGATGTCGCCCTCCATGCCGGTGATCTCCTGGAGGCTCACCAGACGGCGCCGTCCGTCGGGCAGACGCGCGAGCTGCACGACCACCTGGATGGCGGCGGCGATCTGACTGCGCACCGCCCGCTGGGGGATGTCGAGTCCCGACATCGCGACCATGTTCTCGATCCGCGACAGCGCGTCGCGCGCCGAGTTCGCGTGGATCGTGGTGAGGGATCCGTCGTGACCGGTATTCATGGCCTGGAGCATGTCGAAGGCCTCGGCGCCGCGGACCTCGCCCACGATGATGCGGTCGGGCCGCATGCGCAGGGCATTGATCACGAGCTGCCGCTGACTGATCTCGCCCTTGCCCTCGATGTTCGCGGGTCGCGTCTCGAGCCGCGCCATGTTCTCGTGGGAGAGCTGGAGCTCCGCCGAGTCCTCGATCGTCACGATCCGCTCGGTGGTCTCGATGAAGCTCGACACGACGTTGAGCAGCGTCGTCTTTCCCGAGCCCGTCCCGCCGGAGATCAGCACGTTGAGCCGCGTGCTCACGATCCCCCGCAGCAGCGCGATGATCTCGGGCGTGAGCGAGCCGAGGGCGACCAGGTCGTCGGCCGTCAGCGGATCGACCGGGAAGCGCCGGATCGAGAGCAGCGGTCCGTCGATCGCCAGGGGCGGGATGATCGCGTTCACGCGCGAGCCATCGGCCAGGCGCGCGTCCACCATCGGGTTCAGCTCGTCCACCCGGCGGCCGACGCTCGAGACGATCTTCTCGATGATGCGCATCAGGTGCGCGTCGTCCTTGAAACGCGCGACGGTGCGCTCCAGGCGCCCCATGCGCTCCACGTAGATCGAGGCGTGCCCGTTCACCAGCACGTCGCTGACGGTGGGGTCGGCCAGCAGCGGCTCCAGGGGGCCGAGCCCGAACACCTCGTCCTGGATCTCGCCGACGATCCGCTCGCGCTCCTCGAGCGTGAGCAGCACCCGCTGCTCCTCGAGGATGCGCCGGGTGGCGAGGGCGATGTCCTGACGCACCCGCTCCTCGCTCACCTTGCCCAGGCGCGCCAGGTCGATCAGCTCGAACAGGCGGTTGTGGACCCGCGACTTCAGCTCCTGATAGGCGCTCTCGGGCCCCGGCTGGTCGCCGCGCGTGCGCGCACTCCGCTCCAGGGTGCGGGAGACGGCCGGCACGTCGCGGCGGAGGCGGTCGAGCAGGGCCATCAGGACCTCCCGAGCATGCCGCGCACGGCCCGGGCGAGGCCGCTGCCGCTCGCCCGCTCGGGCGGCTCGACCTCGCACCACTGGTGGACCGCGTGCCCCAGGGCGGCGTAGGCGCGCGCGATCGCGCTGCGGGGTGCCACCTCGGCGATCGGCAGCCCCCGGTTCACCGCGGCCAGGGTCGTGGGATAGTCGTTGGGCAGGCCGAAGTCGGGCCGCCGATCCAGGAACTCGACGACGTCCTTCTCGGTCACCACGTCGCTGCGCGACTGGCGGTTGGCGATCAGCCGGATGCGCCGCCCCGTGTGTCCCAGCCGCTCCATCAGGTCCAGGTGCTGACGGGTGTGGTTCAGAGTGGGCACGTCCATCAGGGTCACCAGCAGGATCTGATCCGCGAGGTCCAGGGCGCGCATGGTCGGCTCGCTCCAGGTGCGCGAGACATCCAGCACGACCCACTCGAAGTCCTCGCGCAAGAGGCCCAGCGCGCGCTCGACGTGCACTCCGCGCACCAGCTCCGCCTCCTCGGCGCGGGTGGGAGCGGCGAGGATCTGCACGCCGTCGGGGCGCCCCTGGAGGAGCGTGCGCAGGTAGGTCGCGTCGAGGCGATCCGCCTCCCGGGCGATGTTGGCGAGCGTGTAGGCGGGCTGGATGTCGTAGTGCAGCGCGACGTCGCCCAGCGGGAGATTGAGATCCACCAGTGCGGTGCGCGCGCCGCCGCGCCGAAGGGCCGCCGCCAGCTGGCAGGCCACCACCGTGGCTCCCACGCCGCCCTTGGCCCCCATCACGGCGACCACCCGGGCGGGCGTCTCCACGTCCGACTCGCTGCCGAGGTCGCTGGCCAGACGCGCCACCGCCCGGCGCAGATCCTCCTCCGCGGGAGGCTGATCGAGGTACTCCCGCACCCCCATCCGCATTGCGCGCAGGATCGGACCGCTGCGGTCCTGGGGCCCGATCACCACCAGGCGCGAGCGCGGCGAGGGCAGCTTCTCGAGCAGATCGAGCACGCGATCGGGCTCGTCGCCCAGGTCCGCCACCACCAGATCCGGCCGGTGGTCCCGCACCTCCTCCAGGAAGGCGGTCGGGTCGTGGGTGACCAGGCCCAGGTCCACCACCCCGTCGTCCTGGAGACGATGGGCGAGGGTCCGCAGGGCGGCGCCGACCTCGCCGGTCTCGGAGAAGAAGATGCAGGAGGGGGTCTTCATGAGCTCGAGGGAAGCCTTCGGGGATCCACAGGCTACTGAACCAGCACCGCGCGATCCGCAGCGATGCCGTAATTGCACCCGCCCGCCCGGCGGGGCGGGGCGGTGGAGTCGCGACAATACTGATCGAAGAGGGGGTCGTCCGAACAGAGGAAGTGACCTGCGATCTGTCCAGGAGGCCCGAGCTCGATCCCCTCGACCTGGAAGCAGATGCTACCGGTAACCGGCAACGAAGCGGCAGCACAGGGGTTTCCGCCCCCGGCCTGGCAGGCCATCACGGGCAGCTTCACGACCAGGGGGCCGCTGCCCAGGGCGTCGAGGTGGTCCTGGAGGGCGACCAGCGGGTCCGGGGTGAGCGGTCCGCCGAGCAGCTCCAGGTCGTCGCCGACCGCGATCGGGCTCGGATTGCCGCTGCCCGAGGTGATCAGCGCCGACAGCTCGGCCGGGGACAACGCCGACTCGAAGCCCGTCCAGCACGCGTTCTCCAGCTCCGGCGCGAGACAGGTCATCGTGGGATCCGAGGCGCAGGGCTCCAGGACGCTGGCGATCGAGGCGCAGAAGTCGGCGGCGCAGCAGCCGCCCGGCACCGCGCACGCGCTGACCGCGAGCGGCAGGCCGTAGTGCGACGCCGGCACGGCGCCCTCGTATCCGAGATAGGCCGTGGCCGTGCTCGTCACCTCGAAGCCGTCGAAGGTGTCGCCCCCAAGCCGGAGCAGGCCCGCGAAGAAGGTCGGCGGGGCCGCGTTGCCACCCTGCTTGCCGTCGAGGTGGACGTCGACCCGCACCGCGGTGACCGCCTCCGTCGCGGCGCTGGCGTCGAAGAAGGGCGGATTCGCACAGGCGTTCCAGCTCCCGAAGGTCACGTCCTCGGGAGCCAGCAGGATCTGGGGATTGCCGATCGTCATGTTCGCGCCCGCATACTCGTCCGCCGCCGCCCGGGCGTCGCCGAGACTGGCCACGGTCACGGAGCCGTTGCCGTCGACCAGCTCCGCCGCCGCGGCCAGCGCCGCGGCGTCGGCCACGTGCTGGCTCTGGGCGCGGCCCGACCAGACCGATCCCACGTCGAGGGCGAGTCCGACGAACAGCAGCAGCGTCACCGCGGCGAGGGCGGCGATCACCATCGCCGTTCCGCGCTCGCCTCGCCTGCTGCGTCGCCGATCCATGCCGTCTCCCGCCTAGTTGCCGATCTCCACGTTGATCATCGACTCGGTGCCCGACTGCTTCGGCTGGGCCTCCGCCTCGCGCTGGCGCTCCTTGGCCATGGCGGCGGCCGCCGAGATGCCGTCGCTCTCGGGGCCGTCGGCGTCCTCCTTCGCCGCGGCGTCGGGATTCTCGATCGAGCGCTCCAGGTATGCGCGCTGGGAGCGCCCGTAGGCCCGCTCGAGGGGCGTCTCGCAGCCGAGCGCCGCGAGGGCCACCGCGAGCACGAGCGCACACCACACCTTCACGGCCGCTCATCCTCGCCCTCGGCGGGGCTCGCCGGGAGACGGTAGCCCGCGTCGCCGATCATTCCGGCGCGCGCCTCGGCCTTCTCGACCGGGTACTGGTCGTCGAAGCCCTCCGCGCGCCCCAGCAGGAAGAACTCGAACCAGTTGGGCTCGTCCAGGTAGTCGGTGGGGAGCGGCGGCGGCTCGGGCCCGATGGGCTTCACCAGGCGCGGCCTCACCAGCAGCACCAGCTCGGTCAGCTTCTTCTGGTAGCTGGAGCTGCGAAACAGCGTGCCGAGGATCGGGATCGAGCCCAGGATCGGGTACTTGGCGACCCGCTCCGCCATCTGGTCCTGCAGCAGGCCGGCGATCGCAAACACCTGGCCGTCGCCGAGCTCCACACCGGTGGAGGCCCGGCGGGTGCGGAAGCCCGGGGCCGTCAAGCCGGCCACCGCGGTGCCCAGTCCGAAGTCCACCTCGCTCACCTCGGTGGAGACGTCGAGGTGGATGCGCTGGTCACTCATCACCGTCGGCGTGAACGAGACCGCGACCCCGAACGGGTGGTATTCGATGGTGATCGAGCCGAAGGCGCCTCCCTGGGCCACCGGAATCGGGACCTCGCCACCGGCCAGGAAGCTCGCGGTCTCCCCGGCGCGCGCCACCAGGGTCGGCTCGGCCAGCACCTTCCCGAGCCCCGTCTCGTCGAGGACGTTCACGAAGAATGTGTAGGCACCCCAGCTGAGCCCGGCGGCCGATGAGATCAGGTTCACCTGCTGGGAGAAGTCGATCATGTCCTTGACGACGCCCGCGTCGTTTATCGTGCGGTTCAGGCTGGTGAGGCCGTCGAGCAGGTTGAACACGTCGTAGGAGTTCCCGCCGTTCACGATCTGGGCAGCGAAGTTCGTGCCGATCGCCCTGCGCAGCTCCCGCGACATCTCCGAGACCGTGACCTCGATCAAGACCTGCTGGTTGCCGCCCACCGACAGCATGTTGACGACCTGGCCCGCCTCCTTGTCCGGGAAGTGGGCGCGCGCGAGCGCGAGCACCCGCTCGAGGGTCTCCGCATTGGGGACCGATCCGCTGAGCACGATCGAGTCCCCGGCCGAGTCGACGCGGACGTCGTCCGTCTCGGCGAGGCGGCGGATCTCGCTCTCGACCGCGGAGTAGGGGCGGCCGACGTCGAGGTCGATCGCCGCCTCGATCTCCCCCGAATTGCCCCATATCACGACGTTGGTGCTGCCCACGTCGCGCGCGACGAGCTGGATCTCCTGGGGTCGCAGCACGATCACGTCGGCGATGCGCGCGTCGCCCACGGACACGCGTCCGACACCGTAGTCGGTGCGCACGAACACCGACTTCCCCTTCTCCATGTGCAGCCCGTGCACCGTGTCCTCGGCGCTCTCGGCAGCCCCCAGCTGGATCGTGGCGCGCGCCCCGGTCGGCACCAGCTCGCGGCGCGCGGGCGGGCGCTCGTCCACGGCGAGCGCCGGGGCAGCCGCGAGCAGCGCCGTCGCCAGCGCGAGCGCCGCCGCGGCCCTCCCCGACGCGCTCCGATGCGGCGGACGGGGGACGGGCTTCGGGGCGCGCGGCATGGTCATGCGGTTCCTGTCCGGATCCCGGAGGATCCCGGCTTGATCCGGGGGCTTGGGGGCTTGGGGCTGTGGGTTCGGTTCGACTTGGCGAGGGACGGAGGACGCGGGTCAGAAAGATTCCACGGACACCTCGGCGCCCTTGATGACCTCGACGTTGGTCTTGGGCGCGGCGGCCACGTGGGGACGCGGTGCCGGCTTGGGCGGAGGTATCACGTCCAGCACGTCGTTCACCCCCACGCTGTGGGTCGCCACGATCTCGCGATCGTCCGGGTTGCGCAAGGCGAGCTGGAGCTTCCCTTCGTGGGCGGCGAAGGTGAGCTTCTCCGCCTGCTCGGGGCTCACCTCGAGGGTCACGACCTGCACCAGCTCCGGTCGGCTTCCCTTGGCCTCCTCGAGCTGCTGATCGATCGCCAGCACCTGGACGTCCTGGAGGATCACCTTGCTGACGGGCTGGGCCGAATCGCCGCCGATCCGGCGCAGCGTGGCCAGCACGTCGACGTGGGAGCCGGGCACGACGAAGCCGGCCACGCCGACGACTGGGTCCACCTTCACCGAGATCGCGCGGCGCGTCGGGTCGATCACGGACACCAGCCCGCCGCGCGCACCCTCCGGCAGGAGCGCGGACTCGAGCACCGGCTCGCCACCGGCGAGCGGCCGCCGAAGCACGCGTCCCACCACCTGGTCCGGGCTCGCGAACCCGTCCTCGGGCGCGAACTCCGTCGGCCAGTCCACGGTGATCAGGTCGCCCTCGGACAGCGCGCTGCCGACCGCCAGATCCGAGCGGACCACGGTGACCGAGCGGGTCTTCTCCGCGTTCGGGGGCGGCCGCAGCGCGAGCTGCTGCTCGAGCCAGCGCTTCGCCGTCAGCGCGGCGCCAGCGCCCAGGACGATGGCGAGGATGAGGACGAAGAAGGCACGTCGGTTCTGCAAGGGGGGGCTCCTGGCGGCTCTCCGCGGACTCGAACTCGGACTCCTACTCGTTCCGCATCGTGGCTTCGTACCCGAGCGGGATCGAATCGGGGATCAGGTCGGTGCCCCCGAACTCGGGAATCTGCAGTACGAAGTCGTAGTTCGCCGTCACGTTGCCCTGGGTCCCGCTCCCCGCGCAAGCGCCTTTCACCTTGATGTTCAGCAGGGTGGGGTCGATGCCGCCCGAGCTGGCATAGTCCTTCACCCGCGTGCGCACGGCGTCCTTGACGGTGCTGGCGGTACAGGGGTCGCGGTACACGACCAGCTCCCGCGCCCCCTCGCGGACCGCGTTGCTCAGGGTGAGCCAGCGCTGGAAGAGCAGGCCAAACTGGGCGATGGCGAAGAGCAGGAGCAGGAGCACGGGCAGCACCCAGACCATCTCGAGCATCGCCATCCCCCTGCGACGGCGCTCACACCCACGAGACGCCCCGCCGGCTAGGTCCACGGCATCCCCCAGCGCTGATAGACGCAGGCACCGATTCCCATCGCCACCGCGAAGGGCAGCCCCGAGCCGGCCGCCGAGCCAGGGGCCGGGGGCACGTAGTGCACCCGGCGGGTGGACAGGGAGAGCCACAGGCTGCGCCACCAGCGCCGGCACAGGTCGGGCCCTTCGCCGCGCAGCACGACCAGCGCGATCGCCATCACGCCGCCCACCACGAACATCCAGAACAGGACCGGCAGCACCTGCTCCCGGCCCCACAGGGCCCCCAGCACCATCATCGCCTTGGCGTCGCCCGCTCCCAGCCAGCGCAGGGCGAAGGGAACGAACACCACGGCGAGCGCGACGCTCGCCCCCGCCAGCGCCGAGACGAGCCCGCCCGCTCCGCCCGCGACGGCGGCGTGTCCCAGAGCGGCTGCGAGGCCCCCGTAAGTGAGCCAGTTCGGAATGCGCAGCCGGCGGACGTCCTGCTCGATCGCGATCGCGAGGAAAGCCGCTGCCCCGATCGTCGCGGGCAGCGGATTCCACCGTGCGCTCCAGATGAACCCCGCGCCGACCAAGGTGGCGAGCACCAAGGACGCCGCGATCGGCGACCCCGCACCCGTGTGCCCAAGGCCCGTCTGCGGAATCGCGAGGTCCCGGCTCATCGAGGTTCGGGGAATCCGGTCTAGAAAACGTCTAGGGATTTGGAGTGGGCTGCTGCGGACAGCTGGACGGATCGCTGACGCAATCCCCGATGCTGCCCAGGGCGCCCTTGATGTTCGTGTTGAGCGTGGACCAGAGCAGCGCACCGGCGAGCGCAAACACTACGCCCACGATCGACCACTCCACCATCTCCATCCCGTCGTCCTCGAGAACGAGGCGCTTGAGAACCGTCGAAAGCATCGAGCTTCCCCTTTGCATGGCACCGACACGCGTGCCGATGCGATAGTCGCGAGCCCCCCCACGGGCTGTGACTCGCTTATGGAGGTCAGTACCTGCTGAGCGAACCACGGTTACGCGAGCCTCGAATCGCGACCACCACGTCGGGCTCGCATCCTGCCCGCGCGGATTATGGCAGTTTGCACTCGAAGATTCCATATTCATTTCAATGGCTTGCGGCTCGGCGGTCGGAACCGGGTCGAGCCCCGGCGGAACCCGTTGCGAATTCCGCAGCGGAATCCGAGGGCTAGAAAGTATCCTTGCGGGAGGGCATGCGGTCCTATTCCCACGGGGGAGCGCCATGACGATCGATCGGGACAGGGCGCTCGGCGCCGAGCTGGGAGAGACCGCCGGCGCCTACGGCCCGGACGATGTGATCCTCTACCACCTGGGCGTGGGCGCGGGCTTCGCGGCCACCGACCCCGCCGAGCTCGCCTACACCTACGAGAAGCAGCTGGTCGTCCTGCCCAGCTTCGCGGTCGTGGCGGCGAGCGGAATGACCGCCCGGGCCCGGCGACCCTCGGGCGGCGCCGGCGGGGGGATGGGTGGGCTGGCCGACGTGCCCGGCCTCTCCTACGACCCGGCCCTGCTGCTGCACGGCGAGCAGGAGGTCGAGCTCCACCGACCGCTGCCGACCTCGGCCGAGTTCACCACGCGGGGTCGGATCGCCGAGATCTACGACAAGGGCAAGGCGGCGCTCGTGATCGTCGAGAACCGCGCCGAGGACGCCGACGGTCCGCTGTTCACCAATCGCATGTCGCTGTTCCTGCGCGGCGAGGGCGGCTTCGGCGGACCCGCGGGACCCAAGGCGGGCAACGCGCCGCCCGAGCGCGAGCCGGATGGCGTCGTCGAGTTGCGCACGCTTCCGCAGCAGGCGCTCCTCTACCGCCTGAACGGCGACAAGAACCCCCTCCACGCCGATCCGGCCTTCGCCGCCCGGGGCGGCTTCGACCGACCGATCCTTCACGGCCTGTGCTCCTTCGGGATCGCCTGCAAGGCGGTGGTCGACGACGCGCTGGCGGGCGATCCGACGCGGGTCGTCCGCTACGCCGCGCGCTTCGCCGGAGTGGCCTATCCCGGTGAGACCTACCGCACGGCCTGGTGGCGCGACGGCGATCGCGTGGCGATCGATGTCCGTAGCGTCGAGCGAGGCGCGCCGATCATCACCAACGCCGCCTTCACCCTGCGCCACTGACCCTCGCCGCTCGGGACTCCCTACCCTTCCTGTGTCCGCCAGCCTTCGAGCGCCTTCTCGATCTGCGCCCGGGTCTCCCGGAGCAGCGCGAGGCGATCCTCGCTGGGGTGGCGCTCGATCGGCGGCCCGATCCATACCCGCACCCGGATTCCGAAGGGGATCGGCAGCAGGTTGAAGCGCAGCAGGCGCCACGAGCCGTCGATCGCGACCGGCAGGATCGGCACCTCCGCCGCCGACTCGAAGAGGGCGAGCGCGCCGGCGGGCTTGAAGCGGGCCAGCGCGCCCGCGCGCGCGCGCGTGCCCTCGGGATAGATCACGGCCGACACCCCGCGCTCGCAGACCTGCGCACCGAGCGCGCGGATCGCGCCGGTCGCGCCAGCCCGGTCGTCGCGGTCGATCAGGGCGTTGCCCCCGTGCCGGAGGTTGTAGGAGATGCTCGGGATCCAGCGGGCCAGCTCGCGCTTCGACACGTACTTCGGGAAATTGCCGAACAGCAGCGCGCCCAGGATCGGGATGTCGAACATGCTCTGGTGGTTGGCGACCACGAGATAGGGCGCCCGCCGGCCGACCCGGGGATCTCGCTCCACCAGAAGTCGCGTGCCCGCGAGCCGGAGCACCCACACCAGCGCGACCTGGAGCGCGCCGGCGGTGACCTCCTGGGGACGCCGGCCGAACCAGCGCGCCACGCGCTGCAGCGGATCGAAGATCAACAGGACCGCGCCAAAGGCGATCAGGAAGGGCGGCGTGACGAGCCAGTCGGCCAGCCGCGATCGATCCGGCGGCGACGACTTTGCTCTCCCCATGCGGCGGTCAGGGTAACCGATCCCGCCGTCGCTGCGGCAGCTGCGTTACGATGCGCGGGCGCGAGCGCCCCGCGCGACGAGAGCCCATGCCCCGCCATCCCCTCCACGACGTCGCCATCGTCGGCGCCTACCACACGCGCCAGGCCCGAGTGCTCGAGGGCGTGAGCGAGCTGGACCTCGTGCTCGAAGCGATCCGCGGCGCGCTGGCAGCCGCTCACCTCGCCCCCGGTGACGTGGACGGACTCAACGTGCGCTCCTCCGTGTGGAGGCTCCACGCGCGGGAGGCGGTGCCCTGGTTCGGCGGCCGCCCGATGTGGACCGGCGTGACACTCGGCGTGGAGGCGGTGCTCGAAGCCGCTCTCGCGATCGCCTGCGGGATGTGCGAGACGGTCGTGATCGCGGACGCCCAGGCCGGCGCCTACACCGATCGCGCTTCGACCTCCCCCTGGACGCGGCCGACGAACGAGTTCGTCGCGTGCTTCGGCCTGTACACCGCGGCCGAGTTCGCGCTGATCGCGCGCCGCCACATGCATCTCTACGGAACCCGTCCCGAAGCGCTCGCCGAGGTGGCGGCGACGATCCGCAACCACGGCGCGCTGCATCCGGACGCCGTGTTCCACGGGCGCCGCGTCACGCCCGAGGACGTGCTCGCCTCGCGCATGGTCGCCGATCCGTACCATCTGCTCGACTGCGCGATCAACTCCGAGGGCGGCGCCGGCCTCGTGCTGACCACGGCCGAGCGCGCGCGCGACCTGGGCGTGCAGCCGATCTTCCTGCTCGGCGGCGCCACCGAGCGCCAGGGCATGGCCTACGTCGGCCCGCCCGTCTGGGACCGCTGCGGCTGGAGCGGCCGCCGTGCGGCCGAGCGCGCCTTCGCCCAGTGCGGGCTCGCACCCGCCGACGTGGACGTCTGCGAGTTCTACGATCCCTTCTCCTTCGAGCTGATCCGCCAGCTCGAAGCCTTCGGCTTCTGCAAGGAGGGCGAAGGCGGGGACTTCGTGATGGACGGACGGATCGGGATCGGCGGCGAGTGCCCCCTGGTGACGAACGGCGGGCTCCTCTCCTTCAGCCACCCCGGGACGGCCCAGCTGCTCCAGAAGGTGACCAGCGCCGTGTTCCAGCTCCAGGGCGCCTACCCGGAGGCGCTCACCGTACCGGGCGCGACCGTCGCGATGGCGAGCAACGGGGGCGCCGGAGCGCTGTTCTGCGACGTGCTGCTCGTGGGGTGGGAGCAGGCGTGAGCGAGCGCCCCACCATCCCCCTGCCGCGGCCCACCGCGCTGTCGCGCCCGCACTGGCAGGGCTGCCGGGAAGAGCGGCTGCGCTTCCAGCGCTGCCGCGACTGCCACGCCGCGGTCTTCATCCCCCAGCCGGTGTGCACCGCCTGCTTCGGCCCGCATCTCGACTGGGTGGACAGCTCGGGCCGCGGGACGGTCTACAGCCATACCGTCGTGCACCGTCCACAGCAGCCGGCCTTCGCCGTGCCCTACACCGTCGTGATCGCCGAGCTGGAGGAGGGGTGGCACATGCTCTCGAACCTCGTCGACTGCGACCCCGCCGAGGTGGCGATCGGGATGCCGATCGAGGTCGTCTTCCGCCCGATGTCCGACGAGATCACCCTCCCCTACTTCCGCCCCGCCCGTCGCTAGGACAGCCCGCCAGGAGCCCCATGGACCGCGCGCGAGAGATCGAGGCCATCCACCAGCTCAAGGCCCGCTACTTCCGGCTCATGGACACGAAGCAGTGGCAGGCCTACGGCGAGCTCTTCACCGAGGACGCGACGCTTGCCGCCTCCCCGGATCCGAAGGAGACATTCTCCGGGCGCGCGGAGATCGTGCGCCGGGTGAGCGCCGCCCTGCGCGAGGCGACCACCGTCCATCACGGCCACATGCCCGAGATCGAGCTCACCGGCGACCACTCGGCCACCGGCATCTGGGCGATGTACGACTTCGTGGACCTGCCCCAGCTCGTGCTCCACGGCTGGGGCCACTACCACGACGAGTACGCCAAACAGGACGGAACCTGGCGTATCCACAGCAGTCGGCTCACGCGCCTGCGCCTCGACATCACCCCGAAGCCTCGGGAGGAGAAGGGATGAGCGAACGAAACGGCGGGCAGCTCGCGGCCCGACAGCTCGCGGCCGCCGGGATCGACGCGGTGTTCGGGGTGGTGGCCGGTCCGATGATCGAGGTCCTCTCGGGCGCCGTCGAGGAGGGACTCCGGGTCGTCAACTGCCGGCACGAAGTGTCGGCGGGGCTGATGGCCTCGGGCTACGGCTGGGTGAAGCGGCAGCCCGGGGTGTGCGTGGTGGGATCCGGACCGGGCATGACCAACGCGGTGACACCGATGCACGTCGCCACCGAGAGCGCGATGCCGCTCGTCGTGCTCGGCGGCTCGACCTACGGCCCGACGCGCGGCCTCGGCGGCTTCCAGGAGGCGGACCAGCGCGCCTTCGCCCGCCCGGCGTGCAAGTGGACGCTCGAGGTGGACGGCACCGAGCACATTCCCGAGCTGGTGCACCTCGCCCTCGGCAAGGCGGCGAGCGGGCGCCCTGGCGCCGTGTACCTCGACTTCCCGGGCCACTGGGTCGGACGGCGGATCGACGAGGCGCGCGCGCCGCTACGACCGCGCGCTCCGGAGATCGCCGCCGCGCACCCGGACCCGAACGCGATCGACCGGATCGCCGGCTGGCTCGCCGAGGCCGAGCGGCCGCTCGTGCTGGTGGGCAAGGGCGCCGCCTGGGCCGGCGCGGGCGCGGCCCTCGCCCGGCTCGTGGACCGCGGCATCCCCTACGTCACCTCGCCGATGGCGCGTGGAACGATCCCCGACGACCACCGCTGCTTCGCGAACGGCGCGCGCTCGGCGGCCCTCAAGGGCGCCGACGTGATCGTGATGGTCGGCGGACGCTTCAACTGGATCTTCGGCTTCGGCGGCGCCGGGCGCTTCGCGCCCGACGTGCGCATCGCCCAGATCGACGTCGAGCCCGCCGAGTTCTACAGCGGGGCCGACCTGGCGCTGGGCGTCGTCGCCGACGCGAAGGTCGCCGCAGGCGCGCTGGATGCCGCCCTCGGCGGCCGCAGGCTGCGCTGTGCCGACGGCGCCTGGCTGCGCGGCCTGCGCGAGGCCTGTGACGCGAACGAGGCGAAGCTGCGCGCATCGATGGAGTCGGACGCCACACCGATCGACCCCCACCGCCTGGTGGCCGAGGTGCGCGCCGCCCTGCCCCGCGACGCGTCGGTGGCGGTGGACGGCGAGACGATCATGGGCATCGCCCGCCAGATCGTGCCCAGCTACGGCGAGCGGCGCCTGTTCAACGCCGGCACCACCGGCTGCATGGGCACCGGCGTGCCCTACGCGATCGGCGCGAAGCTGGCGCGGCCCGAGGCACCCAGCGTGGCGATCGTCGGCGATTACGCCTTCGGTGCCGCCGCCCTCGAGGTGGAGACGGCCGCGCGCGTCGACGCCCCGGTCGTGTTCGTCGTCGCCAACAACGAGGGCATCGCCGGTCACTCGATCCAGGACGGCATGTTCCCGCCCGGCGCCCCGCGCGTCGCCGCCCTGCTGCCCGCCCACTACGAGAAGCTGGGCGAGCTGGTCGACGGGCACGTCGAGAAGGTCACCGCTCCCTCGGAGATCCGGCCCGCTCTCGACCGCGCCCTGGCGGCCGACCGCGTGGCCGTCGTGCACGTGCGCGTGGACCCGAAGGCCACGCGTCTGTCCGGCGGGGTGTACCTCCGTTGAGCCGTACGACGCGGGGGCGTAGAGTGGGCGTTCCCGGTGGGAAGGAGCCGCCATGCCCATGCCCCTCGAAGGCCTGCGCGTGATCGACTGGACGATCTGGCAGCAGGGGCCGGTCGCCTCGGCGATGCTCGGCGACCTGGGCGCCGAGGTGATCAAGATCGAGAGCCGTGACGGCGGCGATCCGGGCCGCGGCCTGGTCGCGATCTCGGGCACCGAGTCCCGCCCCAACTTCTACATCGAGGCCAACAACCGCAACAAGCAGAGCCTCGCCCTGGACCTGAAGCAGCCCGCGGGACGCGAGGTCGTCTTCCGGCTCGCGGCGATCTCCGACGTCTTCGTGCAGAACTTCCGCAAGGGCGTCGCCGAGCGCCTCGGCCTCGGCTACGACGCGCTGCGCGCGCACAACCCCAAGCTGATCTACGCCAACGCCACGGGCTACGGACCCGAGGGACCCGAGAGCGGCGAGCCCTCCTTCGACCAGCTCGGGCTCGCGCGGTCGGGGATCATGTTCGCCGCCGGCGAGCCCGACATGCCCCCGCTGCCGATCGCCGGCGGGATCGCCGACCAGATGGGGGCGATCCTGCTCGCCTACGGCGTACTGGCGGCGGTGATCGCGCGCGAGCGCTTCGGCATCGGCCAGGTGGTGGACGCCTCGCACCTGGGAAGCATGAGCTTCCTCCAGGGGCTGTCGCTCTCCTCGCGCCTGATCAACGGTGCAGCCTTTCCGCGCATGGCGCGCAAGAGCGCCTTCAATCCGCTCTGGAACCACTACCAGTGCGGGGACGGCCTGTGGCTCGCCCTCGGCATGCTCCAGCCCGACCGCTACTGGGCCGACTTCGCCAAGGCGATCGGCCGGCCCGAGCTCGCCACCGACGAGCGCTTCGCCGCGATGCCCGCCCGCGCCGCCCACGCGGCGGAGTGCATCGCGATCCTCGACGAGGTGTTCGCTGCGAAGCCGCGAGCGGCCTGGCTCGAAATCCTGCGCGGGGGCGGCGACTTCATCTACACGATCGTGAACCGGGTCGACGACCTCGC
>Ga0315553_10000465_pt1 | contig 36183 bp, 27 predicted proteins | sample SalMarSW160140MG_FD_203099 | JGI IMG/M metagenome (GOLD analysis project Ga0315553, IMG submission 203099) | Salt marsh sediment microbial communities from the Plum Island Ecosystem LTER, Massachusetts, United States - Salt Marsh Sediment SW1601-40 ... | reverse complement strand
TTGGTGCCTTGACTCGATTGACAAATGGGGAAATTTACTCGAATGATGATCTTCGTGATTTAATCATTACCCTGGTTGAAGAAACTACGCTGGTAGCAAAAGAATTGGGTATTGAACTTACTACCGATGATCCTGTTCGATATACATTGGGTACTGCAAAAGCAACAGGTGATAACATTAATTCAATGCTGCAAGATATCCTCACGAGAAAGAGAACCGAAATTGAGCACATAACAGGAACTGTCATTAGAGAAGCCTTGAAGAGAGGTATTAGGGTTCCTGTAAGTCAAGCCGTTTATGCTCTGATTAAAGCAATTGAATCCAAGTATATATCTGACCCAACCGTAGAGTCAAAGGATATTCATCTAAGTATCTCAGAACTCCTCGAATTGATGTCTAAACATTAAACCAATTCTTCGCTGTTTGATATGATATCTCCGCTGATCTCTTGGCATTGTGTTTGATTGACTGATTATGACCTGGAAGTGCGATTTCGAAATCTATCTGGGACAATCTCTTCAGCGAATCAACAATCAATCTTGCAGACCCATTCGGAAAATCAACTCTTCCGAAACTTCCTCCTGCAAATAAGGTGTCTCCAGTTACAATAAGCTCCTGCTCCTCCAAATGCAGACATACACTCCCACTTGAATGACCTGGAGTGTGTAAGACTCTCATCATGATATCGCCAAAAACAAGGATTTGGCCTTCTTCAAGAATGCCTTCGATTTTCATGTCAGGTAGTTGAGCACCAAATGTATCAGCGAGAGTCCCGCTCATATCCCCCGCATTAATTAGATTAGCTTCTTCTTTGTGAAGGTGAATTCTCGGTGAGTTGTTCTCTAGCATTGGAACAAGGCCTCCTATATGATCTATATGGCTATGCGTGAGTATGACATCGGTAATCTTTGAAAGAGAACTTCCAACATTCTGTAGATCTTTATCTAGTTCCTCTGCAAAGAGCCCTGTACCTGTGTCAATGAGGATTTGATTTTCGTTTGCATCAATGTATACAATATTGCTATCAAAGGAGCGACTCGTTTTCATGAATATCGATTCTGCAATCAGCTCGAACATCATATCACCTCAACGCATCAATCAAGGTATCAATTTCGTTTGTTGAATTGTAAAAGTGAGGTGATACTCTCAGTCGACCATTCCTGACTGAACAGAATATCCTCTGTTCGTTTAGCTTCTTAAACAACTCATCAATGTCCTTGGGGGCGCTTGATACAATGGGTGAAGAATTGTTTTCAGGAAACTCAAAATAATCTATATTCTCCTCCTGAAGACGTTTTCTTAGATAATTCCCATTTTCTAGAGCTGCAAGTTCTCTTTGTTTTGCTGGAATCTTTAACAATACTTTCAGTGATTCAGAGAATCCAGTGTATGCCGCTACAGCTGGAGACCCAACTTGGAACATCCTCGCGTCATCGAGAGGCTCTCGTTCCATGTAGCTGAAATCTGTGAGTTTCTTAACTCCCCACCAACCGAGAAATCTAGGTTGAAGTGTCCCAACAAGTTCCTTCTTTAAATAGACAAATCCCGCACCTATAGGGCCAACCAACCACTTAGCTGCTTGCGCTGTTGCAAAATCTATATCCATTTCTTTGAGGTCAATATCCGCCCAACCCGCAGATTGAATTATGTCTGCTAGAAGATAACCCCCTTCGTTATGTACGATTTTAGCTAACTCAGCTATATCAGTTCTATATCCTGTGCCAAATTGAACATGACTCACAGCTACAACTTTTGTGTTTTCATCTATCTTCTCTTGATAATCCTCTAGTCTTGTTGCACCATTTTTTGATTTGACGATTCTAAGTTCAATGCTATGAATCTTGCAGATATTTTGCCATGGTACATAATTTGCTGGAAACTCAAGATCACATAGTACTATGTTTGAGTTTTTGGGATAGCTAATTGCATGAGCGAATGAGTTTACACCTGCTGATGTGCTTGGCACCAGACCATACTGTGAGTAATCGCCTCCAAGTAGTTTAGCTAGATTCTGTCTAACATCTTTAATCATATTCAATGTATCATCAAAATTGCCAATGGCTTTGGTTCTATTGTTAAGATACTGAATAATTGCATCTATTGTTGATATTGGAGGGATTCCAGTTGCAGCATTATTCAGGTAGACCATATCAGAAAGCGTTGGAAACATTTTTCCAATGAATTCTCTATCGATTTTTGCAGACATGTCTTGATAAAATAGGGGATTTGAAGATAAACTTCCCGACTAGTAAATCCCCTAAAGGTTTAAGACCCAGCAAAGACCGATAAAATATGGAGAGCGGTTTGTCAGTATTCAGGAGGATACGAAGTCGTTTTCGGAAGGAACGGGCTGAAACTCCCGAGATGTCCGAAACAAAGACCGAAACAACTTCCACCGTCGAGGTGACCCCTTTAGATGATACCATCTCCCCTCCTGCAACAATTCGCCAGATGGAACCATCGGGTACTCTTGTAGTCACAGGTGAGGACTGGCAAATTGATGCCACAGAAACCGCAAATCTAGCAAAAGCAGCTCGAATACGTCCACACAGAGTGAGTGAGATTGTACCAGGCAAAGATCTTAAGCGCGATGAGGAAGGTCGCATTCATATCAAGATCGTCTTCTACGGCCCATCTCTGTCTGGAAAGACAACCGCTCTGCGTTGGTTATTTGCCAACGTGCGATCTATAACAAAAAGTAGGATTATCGAGATATCCGACGAACTTGGAAGAACAACCTTCTTTGATTTTGTACCTATTTCTGCGAATGATCGTGTAGTTTTTGATGTCTTCACGGTTGCGGGACAAAGACGACATGCCAGCAGTAGAATATCTGTTCTACGTGATGTTGATGGTCTCATCTTCATGGCAGACAGCCAACCAGAACAGATGAATGAAAACCTGGCATCTATCCAGGAATTGAGGATCGCTCTTGGTACAGATAGACTTGCAACGATGCCAATTATTGTTGCACTCAATAAAAGAGATCTTCCAAATGCATTACCAATCGAATATATGGTCAATATGCTTGACCTAGAGGGTTATCCAGTTTTTCCAACAACCGCAACTGAGGGTAAGAATCTTCTGCGTATGTTTCAGAAAATTTTGAAAGAAGCACTCATTTTCAAGATAGGAATTTAATCCCTGACTATCGGAAGTTCTCCTTTCTCAAGTTGTTCTATGAGCTCTATTAACTCATTGATTGCATCTTCTATGATTGCCTTTCCCTTTTCTTCATTTGCGGCTTTCGGATTACCATAAATTGCTGATGGCATAAGTTCCTCTCGATACACTCCCGAAATGATGCGATATTTTGTTTCCACTCTTGCAGAAACAACGTTTGACACATCTACCAAATCCGGTCTTACAAACAAGACCTCTGACGTCTCATCTTCTGCAGCGTGACCATCAGGAGTTTCTAACACTTCCTTTCTTGTTTTCGCTGCTAAATCTTTCCACCAGTTTACAACAATGACTGCACGCTCATCCGACGATGTAGCGATTGATGCTGCCTGTCGGAGCGAACCCTCATTTCCGCCATGACCATTCAATGCAATAAGAAACCTGAAGCCCTGGCGAAAGACTGATTCCATCACATCCACGTAAAATTTCGTCAAAGTTATTGGACTAATTGCAATTGTCCCTCTAAAAGGAATAAATGTCCAGCTATCACCAAAGGGTATTGCAGGAAGTACTATTGCATTTGTCTTCTCTGCGATATGGTTTCCCAGATATGAAGGTAAAATCATGTCTGTTCCTAATGGTAGGTGTGTACCGTGAGCTTCAGTTGCACCAGTAATCATCACTGCTACTCTAGTATTCTGGGAGATTTTACTGAAATTTACCTGAGTTAGTTCAGACCAAAATGGCATTTCAATCAATTAAAGAAATGAACTCATTTTCTAATTAATCATCTGGCGTGATTGGATTTCACCGAAAAGGATAATTAGCAAACAGAGATGTTTCGTTTTCGAAGCCCCGTGGTGTAGCGGTCCAGCATCAGCGGTTCTGGAGCTCCAGAGCTGCATATGCTCCGCAGCGGAAATCCCGCTGGACCCAGGTTCGAGTCCTGGCGGGGCTACCAACTCTTCTTATCATCGACAATTTACGAATTTTTGTATCGATAAATGCAAAATAGCATAATTTGGAATAATGGTCGATATATAGACGGGTTTGATTTTTTAAGGAGTGACCTATACATTTATAGGGAAAATGGGGAATTAATTATCGGAGACCATTGACTCGCACATTATGCTCATCTGTCCGAGTTTCCTGTTGTCTGCAACCCTCCCGGCAAGACAGCTCAACAGGGTGCGAGTCGTTTCTCCTTTAAATTTCTCATCATGGCAAGCTTCATATCTTGGCGTAGTTGCCACCAACAGTGTGACAGACCATGGAGCATATCGAACTTGGCTGGAATGATTTTTGGGCTGAATTATTCCGAGTGAAACATCGTCGTTCAATCCCTGGTATTGAGCAATACGATGAAATGATTGTAAAATTCTGTTTAGAGGTTCTTGGACTTAAACCTGGAAATGAAATTCTTGATATTGCCTGTGGTGCAGGTGAACATTGTATTGAATTCGCTAAATCTGGCTTGATTCCCACCGGATTCGACCTCGCTCCAATATTAATCAAATCTGGGAATAAGCGGGCTGCAAGTGAGAATTTGAATATCAACTTCTATGTAGGAGATATGCGTGAAATCAATTTTACTCAACGTTTCCATGGTGCTGTTATCCTTAGTCATAGTTTTGGCTTCTTTAATCATGAGGAGAACAAACTGGTGCTGCAAGGATCTTACAATTCCTTGTTAGATGGTGGGAAGCTTCTATTAGATTTGATGAATCCATATAACTTACCTAAATTTCAAAAAACATGGATGAAGATGGAAGACGGCTATCTTCTAAGTGAACCCCATACCTTGGATGCAACTGCAGGTCAATTACGTGGACGTCCTGCACTATTCATTGATACTATAAATCAAAAAATTGTGAATATGAACGAGGATGCAATGTCTAACAATGATATCAGAATGTATTCTGCTCTGGAGATTCGTGACCTTCTTACCGAGGTTGGTTTCCATAGGGTTGACTTGTACGGCCAGAATAAACTCCCAAGAATGCCTTACTCTGTAAATAGTGAAAGAATGGTCGTCGTTGCTGAGAAATAGAATCAGGGCTCTATCTCACACATGAGCTTCTTAATTCTCTGAGTCATCTCTAGTGCTTCATTCCAAGGTCTCTGCCATAGATTTCGACCAAATAAAAGCCCATTACCTCCATATTCCAGACAAGCTCTAGCTCTATGTATTAAGTCATCATCACTCAGCTTACTACCCCCGGAGAAAAGGACGAGCGTCTTGCCAGCAGTCTTTACAACTCTACTGATGCCTTCTTCATAGGTGAACTCTAGTGATCCATAGGGTTCTGGTTGTTCTTTCCTATTTTCTGGATCATCAACAGGTACATTGAGCTTCACAGCATCAGCCCCTAATTCCATAGCTACTCTTGCTGCATAATCTATTGCATAGAGTGACTTCTTTCCTCCTTGAGAATTGACAGCTTCACCCCGTGGATAAGACCATAGAATAATGGGCATTCCATATCGATCTGCATCAGCTTTTATTTTCCTGAATTGGTTGAAGTCATCAGGCTGTTTAGGGCTGCCAACATAAAGAGTGTAACCTATAGCATCTGCCCCAATCCTAACTGCATCCTCAACTGTGGCTGTCAGTGGAGAGAATGCATGATCATCTGGGGGTATCCTTGTCTTACCATTGACCTTCAATACTATGGGTACTTTTCCTGCATACTTTTTAGCATACTTCTCTGCAAGTCCTAGATGCAATGCTATTCCTGAAAAGCCTCCTTTCTCAGCTAGTTTGAATTGAAACTCGGGATTTGCAGAATCAGGATTTGGGAAAAAAGTTGCTGGACCATGCTCGAGACCTTGATCAATTGGGAGAATCAACATTCTTCCATTGCCAGGTCCATGTTCATACATGAGTCTGTGAAGTCTCACGCGTTTTCCAAGAGATAGGTGATCTAATTTATCAAGAAGACTCAATCTTATCATTCTCCCTTTACTAGAGGTCATCTATGTAATCAAACCATTATAGAGTCTTCTCTATAGGTCATGAACTATTTTGTTGACCGCGTCACAAATCTTTTAAGACTCGTTAAGAGTGAACGCGCAAGTCACCGATGAGGCTATCGGTGCCCTCGGCCGAGTTCTCTCGAGATAATAATACAAGGTTGGGGATAGACTATAAGAGCGTGAGAAATGTGGTCAAAATTAAAGACCCTGAGGCAATTAAACGACTAATCATGTCGGACGATTATAAACATAAGAGGATTATATCAATCAGTGCTCATATCGACCATGGTAAGACAACTACAACTGACTACCTTATGCGTCGTGCAGGTCTAATGAGCGATGCAGCTGCTGGTCAAGCACTCATGACTGACAGTGATGAAGAGGAGCAGGAGCGAGGTATCACTATCTTCACATCAGTTGTACTGCTTAACTTCGAGGTTGATGGTGAAGAATATCTGGTTCAGCTTAGTGATACTCCCGGACACTTGTCATTCACTGGTGAGGTATCACGCGCGCTGAGAGCTAGTGATGGTGCTGTTATATTAGTAGATGCATTAGAAGGTGTCATGACCCAGACAGAAACCAATATTCGTCTTGCAGTCGGTGGTGAAGCCTGTAAACCAGTTCTATTCATCAATAAGGTTGACCGTTTGATAAACGAGCTCAAATTATCGCCTGCTAAGGTGTATGAAAGAATTGACATCATCGTAGCGAAGGTCAACGAGCTCATCAAGAAATTAGCTCCCAAAGAATTCGTGAAAGAGTGGCAGGTTGGATTTGAACGTGGAACTGTTGCTATAGGCAGTGCAAAGACTGGCTGGGCTTTTACTATGAAGACCTTGGAAAAACGTGATATTAAACCAATCATCGTGTTTGAGAAGTACAATGAAGGTGACGAAATGTGGCTCCGAGAGAACCTTCCACTTGATGAGGCTCTTCTTGAGATGATTGCTCACCATCTACCTGATCCAAAAACAGCTCAGAGATACAAGATTCCTCGAATCTGGAAAGGTGATATGGATAGTCCAGAAGGTAAAGCCCTAATGGAATGTGATCCCAATGGTCCTCTCCTTGGAATGATCACAAAGATTTTCGTAGATCCAAAAAGCAAACGACCGACCTTAATTGGTAGAGTGTTCTCTGGTACATTAAAAACAGGTGATGAGATTCGTCTTGTAAACATGCGTCAGAATGCTCGAATTAAAAGATTAGGGGTTCAGGAGATTACTGACATTCTACCTATGGAAGCGGTACCAGCTGGAAATCTTGTTTCTATATTTGGTTTCATCTGCCCATCTGGAGAAACATTTGTTGGGGGTGATTCGGACATGAAAGGATTTGAAGCCATTGAGTATGTCAGTGAGCCTGTTGTAAGTCGAAGTATAAAACCGATTGATCCACAGGACATCGCCCGGCTAGGTGAAGTTGTTAGGAAGTGGATCATGGCTGACCCAACAGCAAGATTTACCCATGACAAAGAGTCAGGTGAATACCGTCTAGATGGAATCGATCCTCTACAGATTGAGATTCTAACAAAGCGAATCAACGAACAGGTTGAGATTTCAGTTTCCGAACCCATTATCGTATATCGCGAGAAAATGACTGACACTGGTGATGAGTTTCATACAAAGTCACCTAATGGCCACAACCGTATCAGAATGTTTCTTTCACCTTTGGATGATAAAACAGTAGAACTCATCAAAAGGAAGAAAGTAACTGCTGATATGAATGATCGAGAACGTGCTCAAATACTGAGAGATGAAGCAGGTTGGGATGCAAAAGAAGCACGTAAGATATTGGATATCTATGAGAATTGCATGTTAGTCGATGCTATGACTGGTGTGCAACGATTTGACAGAATTCTTGCTTATCTCAAAACTGCATTCAGAGAGTTTGTTGATGAAGGACCAATTGCTCATGAACCAGTCCTAGGAGTAAAAGTTGTTATAACAGATGCAACTGTTCATACTGACCCTGCACACACAGGATACAATGAAGTTGCGACTATGGTTTCATCTGCTCTGAACATGAGTTTTCTCACAGGTAAACCAGGTCTGTTCGAACCAGTTCTTAATACAGATATCAAGACTCCCACTGATACTCAAGGCCAAGTAATAAAGGTCCTAACGGGTCATAGAGGTCAAATTCTGGACATCGAAGCTGAAGAAGACAACGTTACTGTAAGGGGATCCTTACCTACTGCAGAAACAATAGGGATTGCTGATGAATTCAGAAGTGCCACTGCTGGAAGAAGTTTCTTTGGTTATGAATTCCGAGGATTCGAACCTGTCCCGTCAAGTCTCCAAGAAGAAGTAATTCTTGAGATTCGTAAGAGAAAGAGTATGCCTGAGGAAATGCCTAGCTTGTCTTCATGGTCACGTTATCTCTACAAACGAACCTAATCAACACTTTGCAGAGAGCGATACAAAATGTGTCGCTCCTTTCCAATTTTCTTTTTGTATTTGTATTTGGAAAGCTATTTCTTTGTGGATGTTATCCACCAGCATGATTTACAATGACCATTGACCTGACAAAAGAACTAGCACATCTTGTATCGTTCAATACTGTTACTAATGCTAGGGAGATAACTCGTCCATCGTCCGACTGCCCTCAGTATATTAAGACAAGACTGGATGAAATGGGTTTTATCACGGAGTTACTAGAGTCAAATGGAGTAATTACTGCTTTAGGTCGAAAAGGCCAAGGGCGTTTCAAAATCTTATTCCTCGCACATTACGACGTTGTGCCTCCAGGTGAAGGTTGGAATACTGATCCTTTCTCGATGAAAATCGATGGCGATCGTGCTTATGGACGTGGTACCTGCGATGATAAAGGAAACATCGCATCTTTACTAGGACTTGCAGAAATGCTACAAGAAACTGAGCTTCCCTGTATGACGATGATTGCTACTACTGGCGATGAAGAAATAGGTGGAAGAAATGGTGCAAAATATCTCCGTGAATATCTTATCAGTCAGGGTCTCTTTCCTGATTTTGTAGTCATCGCTGATGGTATAAATCAGGTAGTTATTCATAGACGAAGGAATGCGATGCCTGTCGAAATAAAAGCACGTCAAAAGAAATCTATACTTACGGGTCGAATTGATACAATTCGCTTCAAGACAGAGACTTTTGGTAGTGAATCTAGACATAGCGCATATATGCGTCCTGGAGTAGATCGCCATGCCATGCTCACAGCCTGCAAGTATCTTGAGCTTAATGCTCATAGCGTAGTATCTGATGCTCGAGGTGCCTTTGTTAAATCCAATGTTGTTCCTGATTGGGTCGAGCTTGATATTATCCATCCTGATGAATCTGGAACTGAACTTGAATATGATGAAACTTTGACTGGCTTATTCCGCTCGCTCCTTCCATTGAGTCAGGCTCCGTTTCCAACAGAATATTCAGACTTTGGAACGATTGTATCACCAAATCTTCTTTCATTAGAGGATGACCTCTGGTATCTGTATCTCGATGTTCGTGCAATGACTAATGATTCAGAACCAATTGAAAAAGCATTCAAGAGAGCATTAGAAGGGCGCGCAGAGATATTCACACTGAAAGCCAGTGCTGGGGCAGGATATGTGAACTCCGATCCGGATTCTCACTTAATTAAGGCAGCTGAGTGGGCTCTACAAAAGGAGAAGATACAGTACAAACTGATTGAGGGATATGGTGCATCAGATTCTAGATACTTTGCAGATAGTGCTCTTGTGTTTGACTTTGGACCTGTAGGTGATAATCTCCACGGACCAAATGAATGGGTTTCATTGTCATCAATAAGTGAGAATACTAAATTCTACTATAGCTTGATAGATGTCCTTATTCGAAAGCCTGATTCAATTTAATTTGTAATAGGTCCCCCCTAGTTCATAAAGATTCTATAAATTACTTGGGGAAATCGCTATTACTAGTTCTTCATCATCAAACGTATATTTGGCATGGAACTCACCTGCGGGCTTTTTCGCTCCCTTCAATTCAGTTGCTAGTGTTTCCTCTGCAATGTATGATTCAAGAAACTCAATTGCTTCAGCTAGCTTACTACTTGCGGAATATTGTACTTCGATTCTCTCATCCACATTCAAATCAGCAGATTTACGTAAGTTCTGAACACGGCGCACGAATTCACGTGCCAATCCTTCAAGCACAAGTTCATGTGTCAGTTCCGTCGTCAAAGCTGCAAGATAAGACCCTTCAGAGGCTGTTGAAAAACCCTCTCTGGCTTCAACCTTCACTTCCACCTCTTCTGGTAGAATCTCAAGTTTGTCACCATTCACCTGCACTTCTACACAATCACCATTCTGTAATAGTGTAGCAGTGGTGCGGGGATCCAGACTTAATATCGCTTCTTTAATTTCAGGAAAGCGTGAACCATATTTCTGGCCTAATTGCTTTGGTAGTGGTTTGAGTTGGTAACTCACTACTTCTGCTGTAACATCCAGCAAACGAACTTTCTTGACATTAAGCTCATTACCGATCAAATCTGCATAACGCATGACTATCTCCCGTTCATCATCTAACCCTACTGCAAATGCGACTTCAGATAATGGTTGTCGAAGTTTACGATTTGCTTGGTTTCTCGCCGCGTGGCCTAGTGAAACTAGTCGAAGAACAAGTGCCATCTCGTTATTGAGTATCTCATCAATGGAATCAATGCCACTGAAAGGCCAATCGCAGTGATGAACACTTTCGGCTGCTTCCGAATCAAAGGTGCGAACCAGATTCTGATACATTGTTTCTGATACAAATGGCACAAATGGTGCAAGTAGTTTAGAGAGTGTCACAAGAACCTGATAGAGTGTTTGATATGCTGCATTCTTATCCGCATCAAGCTCATCACTGACACCTGCTTCTGCCCAGAAGCGTCTACGGCTTCTACGCAAATACCAGTTACTAAGGTGATCTATGAACTTGTTCACAGCTGCTGTGGCCATATTTGGTTCGTATAAATCTAAATATTCTGTGACTTCTCTAGTAACTTCGTTCATCCTTGAAAGTATCCATCTGTCCAAAAGGCTCAGAGTCGATTCACTTTTGGTGTTTGAAGCCCAATTGTCAATATTGGCATAGGTTACAAAGAACGAATAAACATTCCAGAGTGGTATCAAGAAATGTCTTCGTACATCATCAGCACGATGGTACCCGAAGGCTAGATCCTTCTCTGGTTTATGCTCACTAAAGAGCCAACGCATCACATCCACCCCTATTTTGTCAGCTGCATCATTGAACTCTACCATATTTCCCCAAGACTTGTGCATTGCTCTTCCATCTTCAGCAACCAGTGTGGCATACGTGAAAACGTTTCTGAATGGTGCTCTTCTCTCAAGAATAGTACTCATTGCGAGAAGGCTATAGAACCAGTTTCGAAACTGTCCTGGAAAACTCTCACTGATGAGATCTGCTGGAAACCATTTATTCCAGAACTCCCTGTCAGAGCTATATCTCATCGTGCTCATGGCTACAATACCAGCATCTAACCAGGGATTTCCTACATCTGGAATCCGTTTCATTTGTTGATTACATTCGCCGCAGACTATCTCAATCTCATCGATGAACGGGCGATGTGGTGAATGACCGTCGAATGCATCCCAGCCCGCAACTGCACGTTTCTGCAGTTCTTCTTTACTACCGATCACATCAAAATGCCCACAACTTTGACACTCCCATATTGGTAATGCGAGTCCCCAATATCGTTTCTTTGAAATCATCCAGTCATCCATGTTACGTAGCCAATCCATCTCTCTCTCTTTCCCGAAGGATGGGTACCATTTGGTTTCATTGACAACGATTTCCATGATTTGATAACGTAGGTTGTTTTCTTTCTGTTTCTCAGTGACCTCTTCATAGGGAATGTCAAACTTGCTACCCATCGAGATGAACCACTCATCTACTAGGCGGAACACCAATTCTTCTTGGCATCGCCAACACACAGGGTATCTGTGGGTATAATCTTTGACTTTGTAGGTCAAACCTTTCTTACTGAGATTGGCAAAGATTGGTTGAGCAACTTCGCTTACATTCATACCGGATAACCAATCGAAACCATCAATGAATATCCCGTTTTCTGTAAGTGGTGCAATTACGGCAAGGTCATGTTCTTTGGAGAGTTGGAAGTCTTCAGCTCCACAACCAGGTGCGATGTGCACAATTCCTGTACCTTCTTCTTCACCTACCTCGTCCCATACAATCACCTTGTGTTTTCCAGCAACTCCACTCACTTTCTGCGCTGGGAGTTCATCAAAGGGACCATGATAGACCCAGCCCTCCATGCCCATTCCAAGTATCTCTTCTTCAACTTCGTAAGCCCCCTTCAGCATATGAAGCGTCTTACTACTCAGGTAGTAGGTTTCTTCTTCCTGTCGCACTTTTACGTAAGTCAACTCAGGGCCTACAGCAGCGGCTACATTGCTACTAAGAGTCCAAGGAGTTGTTGTCCACACCAAAAGGCTTTCTCCCGGTCGATCTACCAATGGAAATCTTAAAGTGATACTTGGATGTGTTAATTCATTATATCCCTCTGTGACTATCTCATGTTGACTGATGCCAGTCCCACATCTAGCACACCATGGTATCACATCTCTTCCCTTGTATATCCAACCTCTGTCGTGACATGATTTTAAAACGCTCCAGATAGTATAATTGTTCTCTTCAGAGAATGTGAAATATGATCCTCCAATCTCTGGAGTCCCCAGTTTTCCAACAAGCTGCTCAGCTGTATCTGTAACTGGTCCTTCTGTACCATAGATTGTAATGACTTCTAACGGGTCCTTCCCAAGAGCATCATGTAACATAGCCAGAGTCTTTGGTTCATCCCAGTTCATCCAGTATCCTAATCGAATGCTCTGTTCAGTTTGAACTGCTGCATATTTCAAGACACGTTGTTTACAGAGGATGATAAACTTCTCTAACCCATAGTCTTCTATATCCTGTTTGCCTTTGAACCCCATCTCGCGTTCAACATTAACCTCAACCCATAGGCCTTGACAGTCAAAACCGTTCTGATATCGAGTCTGGAATCCTTGCATAGCTTTGAAGCGCTGGTATAGATCTTTGTATGTTCTTCCCCATGCATGATGTACACCCATCGGATTATTGGCAGTTATTGGTCCATCAAGAAAGGACCATATTGGACCATCTAATCTTAATTTCTTCAGTGTGTCAAAGGCTTGGGTCTTGTCCCAAAAGTCAAGAATTTCTTTTTCCTGAGCGACGAAGTCAATTTGATTTGATACTGGTTTAAACATTGCAGTCACCAACATTGGTTTCGAGATTGATTAGGGCTTTCAGATGCAGAATTGCAATACCTGTTAGTTGCGGTTTTCATTTTGGTTTCCTCTTAGGTGATATGAAGTTTTCAAGAAATCGAACAGGTATGTAATCAGAGAATGGACTACAATCTTTTCACGTGACTTAGTGAATTTGGCAATCCATCCTATATTCTCCTGCTACTAGGGTTATTGGATTTACGATTCTTGTCGTGGTTAAAAATCTTAGGCTAATACCCATTGACCTATACGCGGCTAAGATTTAATTGTTAGTCATGCAATTTTCCCTTTGATTTGTGAGTGTGTTTCACATGAGCTCATTGGAAGAACGTTCCCTCGATAATCTTGCTGACATGACATTGAATGTGATGCGGCAGAACCTGTTAGAGGTTGCAAGCGTTATTAGGAAGAAGATGGATGTAGAAGGTCCTCAAGCTGTGAAATCGGCTTTTGAAGGTGCGAAATCTAGATTTCTTGAAGGCGCCTTTAAGGACCATATTGAAGTTCGATGGGGAATGAGTCTATGCCCACTTTGTAATGATGAGAATGTGGATAAGAATGGAATCGCATATGCAGATGCAAGTGGAGATGGCGTAGAATTCAATCAATGTCTAAACTGTCGAATTGGAATTCTGTATAAACTTGTAATAGCTAAAGCAACAATGGAACACTATGTTATTGGTTTGGGAGAAATGGATCAATTCGCTGGGATGTCATTCTTCTGGGATGCGATCTTTCCTGATGAAATGAGTCAATTTCAACCGATGTATGAGATCATCTCAGAGGGTCAATGGATGGGTACTGTTTCATTTGATGAATCCATGATTCCTTCCTTCTTGTCTTTTAAGAATATGAAGGATTATACATCTCGAGGCTCTCCTGAATTTTGGACGAGTGAAATTTCCTCGGAAATCAAACTAGCTATTGATGAATTCATCAAAGCTGCACGTGATCAGATTGAGGTGGCTCTTGCTATAAGATAAGGTGTCTTTGTTGGGAAAAGAAAAACTAGTCCGTGATAAAATACCTGATCTAATCCGCAGAGAAGGGCGCAACCCATCAGTTCGAATAGCTTCTAATGATGACCTCGACTATCTATTTAGAATGAAGCTCTTGGAGGAAGCGACCGAACTGTTAGAATCAGGAGCAGATGAAGAAATCGTTGATTTATTAGAGGTTCTTGAAGCGCTTATCTCTCATAGAAAACTACATCGAGATCAATTGGAGCACTTTAGGAAACAGAAGGCTAGAATATGTGGTGTATTTGAAATGGGCTACGTTTTAGAGATTGAAGATGACCAATTGTAACACCCCTATTTCATACTCTGAAACATCGGACAAAGGTTATATTCATCTTTTTGAGTTCCGCAACATAGAATACCACTCCGTTCAGTGGTGGTACTATCAATTATTAGTTAGGAGCTGCTTAAGATGACAGCTGATGAAGTAAAACGAATCCCCGAAGAACCTATTACGCATGGAAAAGGTGAGTCTCTCGCCAGATATCACGTTGAGCGATACCCTGTGAGACCAATGCCTTACACTACACAATCAATCTGTCCTGAGTGTCTACTCAGTGATGACAAAGTCCACGTGATTGATGCCACAGTATATGAAGAAAATAACAAAGTTATGTACAAGAAGTCATGTGAAACACATGGCGAATTTATTGATGTTTATTGGGGCGATGCAGAGATGTTCAAAAAAGCACAGACTTGGTGGTACAAGTCTGTTGGTCTTGATAATCCTCGAACTGAAAGTATCAAAGGATGTCCTGAGGACTGCGGCCCCTGCACTGAGCATAAATCCCACACTGCTCTTGCTTTACTTGATGTCACCAACCGTTGCAACTTGAGATGTCCAATTTGTTTCGCCGTTGCAGCAGAAGGTGGTACTGTCTACGAACCCAGTCCTGAAGAAGTTTTAGAGATGATGAGAAATCTTCGAAGCAATAAACCCGTTCCTGCTCCAGCTCTTCAATTTGCAGGCGGTGAACCCACTGTTAGCAAACATCTACCGCAATATATCAAATGGGCTAAAGAACTAGGTTTTAGACATGTTCAGATTGCAAGCAATGCAATCCGAATCGGTAAGAGCAAAGAGTATCTGCAAGAATTGCGAGATGCTGGCCTTTCAACCATATACATGCAGTTTGATGGTGTTACTTCAGGTCCCTACTTGGAAGCTAGGGGTACAGACTTGCTTGCTGTCAAGAAACAGGCTATTCAAAATGCTCGAGAAGTTGGAATGGAATCAATTGTTCTAGTACCAACAGTTGTGCGTGGTGTGAACAGTGATCAACTTGGAGATATTATTCAATTTGCTGTTGATAATCGTGATGTCATCCGATGCGTAAACTTCCAACCCGTTAGTATAACAGGACGTATTGATCACGATGAACGTCTTAAATGGCGTATCACAATTCCTGACTGCATTCATCTCATTGAAGAGCAGACTGGAGGAAAGATACCTGCAACTGAATGGTATCCAGTTCCTGCAATGATGCCTGTTGGTCGAGCACTTGGTCTAATGAAAGGTGGACCAGAACTCGAGTTAAGCTCACACTTTGCATGTGGAATGTCGACATTCATCTACATTGAGGATGATGGTTCATACAAACCAATAACAGACCTCATCGATGTTGACAAGTTTATAGTTCTATTAGAAGAAATCTCCAACCTTTATGCCGATGGTGCGCGCGGTGCAAGTAAAAGAGCTAAAGCTAAACTAGCTGCTGGGATGCGTCACTTCAAGAAGAAGGGAATGATCAAAGATTTGGTCGGTTTATTCCTTGATCGGGGTGACTACGATTCATTAGCTCAATTCATGAGGCGTATCATTATGATAGGAATGATGCACTTCCAAGATCCTTACAACTTTGATCTTGAAAGAATCCAACACTGTGACATCAATTATGCAGTACCTGACGGAAGAATTATTCCCTTCTGCACAATGAATACAATTCACAGATCGCGTGTTGAGGACAAGTTCTCCGTTCCAATAGAGGAGTGGCGTGCAAGTCATAAGCCCACTCAGGTTGAAGAGGATAGCGTCACAAAACCATTCGGTAGTGAATAGTGTTAAAGATGCGAACGATGGGGTCAACCCATCGTTCATCCATGTTTTTTGGATTAGTATCTGGCCATCCCATCCAACAATCATCACTTTCACAATTTTTCCTAATGTAATGACCTCATCGTTCATGAGAAAATGAGAGGCCACTCTGGATTTTCTAATAACTGGTAGTTCAACCAACAAGCATTGATTATGCTGGAATTGTAAGCTACTCCTTCGAGCTGAAGAATCCTTGGTTCAACTTCGCGGACTAACCTAATACTCACAACATCCTTAGCCCATAAATAACCATCAGTGAGATTTCCCTCCTCATTCAGCATGACCATTCGTAGTGGGCCCCCTTCTATGAGAGGTGATCCGTTCTCATAATATGCAAGCACTAATGTTGAGTTGATAATCCCTGCATCTTCACCTTCAGGTGTATACCCTGTGAAATATCCATCAACCTGCAACTTTGTGAAATACGTTGTCAATCCATCGGAGGATAATACCTCAAGACTATAATCAACTGGAATTTCTCCAAGTTCTTGTAACAATGTTTTCACTAGGATTCCTGTGTAATTGAAGGGTCCCAATATTGTACCCGTACTCTTCTTGAATCCACCACTCCCACTGACAGAAGGCAATTCCATCAATTTGGCCATGGTGTATTCGTTCGTAGCATTATCCGAAAATACTGTAAGTGTAATAATTTCAGGAGCAGTTGTTGTTGAGGTCGTATTTGTTGTGTTAGTTGGATTTGGGGGGACTGGATTCTGGAGTAGGATAAATGTGAATAGTCCGGCAGCCAACACAAGAACGCCTACGATGACGGTTAATAACACCCTTGAATTTGCCAACACAATCACCGTTATGTTTAAACAAACACATCGCAACAAATTCAATATAAATACATTATTGTCAAAAATCTCTGTACAACGAATTGAACAGACTGTTTCAAACGTAGATTGATATTTAATTTAGTGGAAGTAGAATTTGAGTAATGATGGTAAATAACGAGAAAGACAAATCTTTGTTTAGGGGAATAAGAAGCCCTCCCGTTTTCTCTATTGGAATCGTTTTAACAATGAATGGTATTCTTAATGTGTTCGAGCGTATCACTATAGATGTGTCCACTGTTTCAACATATATTTTGTTTGCAATGATGTTAGGTTTCATTGGAATGATCTTTGTTGGCTTTGGTCTTCAATGGATTATAACAGACGCCATCACTAACTCTCAATTGGAGTGATTATAATAATGCGAGAATTTGATTCAAGCCCTGGACGAACAATACTCATCCCAGTAATAATTGGAATAATAATAACTGCATCAGTTGTATCTGGTGCTTACTTCATTTCTACCTACACCCCCACAAATCCACCAACAGGTACTACAACGAGTACATCTACAACTACAGAACCAACGGAAACTACTACTACAACAACGATGCCTGTAGGGACATATGGCGAATTAGCAGCTGATTTCATCAATAGTCGAAGAGACGACATAGTGTTTTTCTGGCATTACAATAATTCGTTCGTGAATCAGAACCTATCAGCATACTATGACGAGCAACATTCAGGTGCATATGTTGATGGTCTATACATGCTCAATACGAATCTAACTCCTATGGTTCGATTGCTGTTCCATCCATATCATGATAACATCAGAGGTGAAGGTGAAATCACTCAACTTGAGTGGGAAATGTTGAGTGGGTTGCTAGTTGATGATGGGATTAAACTCATGCCTAATTCTGAATCAACCCAAGAACTATGGCCTCCTGATTATATGGTGGAGGTCTGCTTTCTAGACGGAACCTCATTCCATCTATCTTATTTCAGGAGTACAGGTCTTGTGTTCATTGCAGAGGGTACTTGGTCCGGATTCAATGAATATGGATGGGCTATGTCATCGTTTGATGATGATAGCATAAGGTGGCTTGATGAGGATGGGCATTTACAGGCATATCTCACTGCCCTCTTTGACACTGTAACAACAAATGTTGATTATCCGGAATAGTATACTTGGTTCCACTCCCTTATTAGGGAGTGGGCTCTATTCTATTATTGTTTGTTCAGTGAGGATTGCATAGCGTGGATTCAGAATCGGATCGTGAAACAATAGCAAAACTACTGAAAGGACGCACCATGAGTGTTTATGCTCTTCTACTGACGAAAGAAAAAATGGGTGTTAGAGATATACAGAGAGCCCTTGGATTCTCTAGTCCTAGTTTAGCCCTTCATCACTTGACTAAACTTGCTGAGCTAGATCTTGTCGAGAAAGATGTACACGGCGAATACTCAGTGATTAAGACCGTACGTGCAGGGTCTCTATCGTTGTTTGTGAAAATAGGGAAAGTGTTGTTACCTCGCTTTCTTTTTCTCATCACTCTATTCTCAGCTATGCTGGTCCTCTACATGTTATTCTTCTTCTCATGGCCGCCCTCAGGGGGAGATATAATGTATCTTGCACTTAGTATCATCGCAATCATTTTGATATTGCATGAGTCGCGTAGGATGTGGTTACTCAAACCATTTTGAGGAGTTTATATGAGCTAGATATGAATTACATCTTGAGGAAGTGAGAAATTAGGGTGCCACCCTACTCATTCTTGTGACGATTACAAAGAAAGGTTAATAAGATTCAAAATAAAAGATGAATCGGACTGTGTATAACACACTATGGCGGGTGCGTGGGCTAATTTTCGTTACATGCCCTCAATTACGAAACTCCCCCCTCCTACCACGATTTCCCGCGTACCCGCCACCTTCTTCTTATTCAAAATCATCGTCAAGATTATCTGTCCTAATCTAATGACCGTTAACTTGATTCTGTTTCAAATGTACACTTTCTCTGTTTATTTAGTATAGTCGGATCATGTCTTTTGCATCACTAGGTAAATAGAACTCGTATTTTGCCTTTTGAATTCATCAATTTCTCTCTTTATTGGTCTAGTGATTTGCATATCTAGCTCGGATTCTCTTTCTTCAATAAATTTCTGCAGCGGTTCGTAGTACTCCTTCCACCAAATATCACTAGATATCTCAAATGAACTAAGAAGGGTATAATCATATTTTAAGATCAGTTTCAATTTCCTATCGAGATTATCCATCTGATCATGAATAACAAGGAATCCGCTATCCTTGATATGCTCTCTCCAATCCCTTATGCTATTCTCAAATCCAAGGACAAAAACTGAACCTTCCGCCCAGATAATATCAAATACCTTCCCACCAAAATCCATGTCACGAATCGACATAACAATTGGGCTAATTCTGTCCCTAAATCCTACCTGAATGCATTTTTTGCGAAGCCTACTGATAAGATCTTGATTATTGTCAATCGCTGTAATATGCCCATCGCTCAATCTGCATAACTCTAGAGTTGGTACTCCAGAACCGCACCCAACATCCAGAATTGATGGATTCTCTAATTTTGGGAGCATATGAAATGCAATTCGTGTGTATTTGAGTAATTTCGATCTGAATTGATCTCGATCGATACTAGTCTGCATTGATTTCACATCTATCTTAATAAATCACATTCGGCTATTTCTTTTCCGAACCGCGAAATATTCTCCAAATATGCTTTGAACAATCCTATTTTACATTGTCCATCAAGAATTATTCTGATGGTTCTCCCTTTCTTTAATCCCTATGCTATCTTTAATTAGGTATCTAGAGTTATTTCGTTTCAGGGTACGAACAATAATGAAGTCACGTCGAAATCTTAAGGTTCTGCAAGTTGATGCTTTTACAACCACTCCTTTTGGTGGAAACCCCGCAGCTGTAGTAATGGATGCAGATAATCTAAGTGAAGATACAATGTCCAAAATTGCTCGAGAGATGAATGTTCGAGAGACTGTCTTTGTTTCTCGTTCATCACATGCTGATTACCATTTTAAATTCATGACACCAGAAGGTCCCCTTGGATTCTCCGGTCATCCTACTATAGCAGCTTTTCATGCACTTGTCGAGGAAGGAATGGTAGAGTTAGTTAATGATGTCACAATGTTTAGCCTCGAAACATCAACAGGGATACTCCAGGTCGAGATAGTAAAGGATGTTACTTCTAACATGCATGAAGTTCAAGTCACACATAAAAAACCTAAATTCCTTACCACTTATGACCCATTGGAAATCGCGGAAGCCTTGGGTCTCTCATTAGCTGATATCATGGCTGGACTCCCTGTACAAACTGTGAGTACTGGAACTCCGGTTCTTGTTGTGCCTGTTAATTCTATGAAGTCTCTTGAGAGAATCAAGATTAACGTGGAAGCACTATCTCAACTCTGTAAAGATGGCGATTATGTTTCGATTCAGGTCTTTGCAAAAGATGTACTTGAAGTAACTTCTGATATCCATGCAAGACACTTCGCCCCTGCACTTGGAGTGAATGAGGATCCCGTATCAGGGATTGGAGCAGCAGCAACGGCAAGTTATGTGATCCGATACGGTATAATGGACACGGACATCCCTGTAAGAACTGTGGTCATTGAACAAGGGCACTATGTCAAACGTCCTGGAAAGGTCATTGTAGAGGTCAAGGGTGATACTGATCATATAGACCAAGTCAAAGTAAGCGGAACTGGTGTTGTTGTTCTCAAAGGGCGCCTCTATTTCTGATGAATAGCAACTCATCTTGTTGAGATTAATCTTAAACTCAACAGAACTATCTCCTCTCCCTTGGATTGAAGGAGATGCTCTATTTGGTCTTTCATATCGGGAATATTTGACTCTAAATAACGGATCAGATCATCTTTCGAGTCACTCAGAGCTCGCCTCATCTCTTCAGCATGTCGCAACAATGACTTTTGTAAATCTTCATTCCACTCTGGTGCAATAGTTTCCTTCATTGATGTCATAATATCATTTGCAACAGACCTAGATACTGAAACTAAACCCTCTCCTGATGTATCTTGTGTAGGAGTTGTTATGGTTTGTACGATATCTCTCAGTGTTTCATCCTCTGGTGTTTCCAAATATTCCTCATCCGGTTCAAGACTGATTACTAATTTCTTCCATACCCGTTTTCCTTGAAAATTAAGGGGTGCAATGAAACCCTTTGAATACATTCTTAGTAGGTGTTTGTGAAACATCTCTTCTGTTATCAATGATGCAGGACCCGAAGAAATCAAGTACTTGTGAAACAGCACTTGTTCAAATTCTATAATCGAATATCCGAATGCTTGTATGATGCCCTTTTCAACATCAATGTCCTCTCCTATGAGGTTCATATGGTCTGACATCTTGTCGTCCCTCTCTTTCCCGGCATTTACTATAGTAAAGCATGACATATGAAGCTATTCTGAGCGGAATCCAATTTCAAAAACCGAATAAGTTTTCCAAAAAATCGTAAAGGATGTAAAAGAAAAATAAAGGAAGGTAGATGATACCTTCCTAATTTCAGCTCTACCTTCTTTTCATAATTATTACCACAACTAGAATGACTCCTATTACTGCGACAACTCCAATTATGAGCAATGTCATATCTTGTGGAGCTGGTTCTGTAGGTGTTGTAGTTGATTCAGTTGTCATCTCTGTGGTAGTTGAAGGATTACCCCATGTCAATTCAATTGGAGTTCTGATTGCAGTATTATTCAGTGAATCGATAGCTTCGATGGTTAGACTTAATGTGCCTTCAGGTTGACCTGGAATTGATGCTGTATAAGCATCGCCTGTTCCTTCATCCAAAAAGATGATAGATATGACATCATCAATCCTGTATTTCACAGTGACATTATCCACAGTACTCGCATCAGTCACTATAACACTAAGTGTCACATCCGTTTCCGAATCCGGATTGGAAGGAGTGAAGGTGATATCGCCAATTTTAGGTCCCATCTCATCCCAATCTGGTACCACATCTTCGCTATGATCACCAAGAGTCCACTTCAAGAAATTATCAAAGAGCTCAACATTATCAAACTGTGTCTTTCCATAATCAAAGTCACTGAAGAAAGTTGTACCTGCAACAAGTAATCTGAGATCACCAACTTCTTCAACTGCAACTAGAGGTATTTGATTCCCATTTTCTCCGTCGATTGAGTTGTCATAGACTACATCAATGGTGGGACTCGTCTGATCTGTCTGATAACCAGATTCATCTGCAAAAATAATCGGTAGTGCTGGACCTTCGTCAATGAAGTATAGACTTGTAGGTGAGTATAGGGTTAATGAAAGGACATACTCTGTAAGACCTACTGTATTCTCTGGAGCGGGGATATCAACGAGATCGTTATACCACGGTTGATATGTGCCCTCCATGTAGACGTTGTCATCATTAATCCGAATATTCGAGCCTATACTCTGAAGAACTTGGTTTGCAGTCGCGATATCTGTGATCTCGCTAAAATCACCTCGTCCTGTAACAATCAATCCCTTTTCACCACTTGATGCCCACGTGGAAATAGCTGAAAGTTCAGCAGCTGAAAATGAATCAAGGCCACAAGTAATAATGAGTAATTCAACATCGGTCAGGTCTTCTGTTGAAAAAGCATCCTCTTGTGTCAGCATCTCAAAGTGGTTCCGAGCCAATGTCTGATTAACAGAGGTAAGGCCACCATCAGAATAATCATTCGAGTGTGCATAATCAAACAATGCCTTGTAATCATAGGTTATTGTTACATTTGGTGCATCAATTCCTATGGTCAGAGTGTAAAATAGTGATAGAATGCTGTCTATTGCTAATGACAGGCAATTCTCTGTAGCCGTTCTAACAGATGCATTTGAAAGTGCGGTTGAAGTACCAGTTGGATATGCGTCAGCAATAAGATCAAAGTATTGATGTGAATATACTGCATTACTTACGACCAAATCCGATACATTGGAGATGATTGTTTCACTTGGAGTAGATAAGGTAAAAGTGTTGAGTTCACTATTTATCTCCCCCTCATACGCTGAATGCCCTGGCCATGCCAATTCAGGAATTTCATCCTCGATGTCATCAGTATGAACAGGAATACAGGGGTCTGATGCATAGTGTGACATTACTCCAGCTGAAAAGAATCCAACTTCCCAGTAGTTCATAGCTTCTGGTCCCTCTGCAGCCGCCGCCGCAGTAAAGTTGTTTCTTGCATAGTTATACCATCTCGATGCTGCACTAGGTGCATTATGTTCTCCCGTTTCAGGATAGTATAGATGGTTATCCCAATCCTGCCACGCTTGATCTGGCGTTGTTGAACCCCCAAGGAGTTCTGGTGAATAATAGTTGAAGGCCTCAGCCCATGTTTCATTGCTTAGATGTTCTGTTGCCTTATCTACTATGAACATATGTGTAGCTAATCCCCATGCATCCACTTGTGTCGCCATTGGTAAGATGGCAGCAATCGGGAACATGGGAATGAGCAATAATAGACCGATTAAACTTCGACGCTTCATAATTTCTGTACTGATACATGGTTTCTATTAAGTAATGCGACGGATTACCGCTTTCTAAATCTGACTACAATCAATCCTAGAATTGCAGCAGCAGCTACTCCACCGATTATTCCTATGGTTAGAATATCGATTGATCCTCCTAGAAGAACTGAATGATAATCAGTTTTGTACAGAATCCCTTCTTGATCTGTAGCTTCAATATAGAATGTGATATTCTTGCCTGGATCAAACGGTCCAATATTAACGAAATAACTCGAATACTGAGGTTCCATCTCAATCGATTGTAAACCTGTACCGTCATCATAGTATAGTGTCACTTCTGATAGAGAAATTACTGCATCTCTATTTGTTACAAATGTCACTGACAGTCCCGTGAAATCAGATGAAATAACATAAGAGATGTTATCAATCAATAACCCTCGAGCTATCAGAAGAGGTGTGATTTCATCTGAATCATTGAAGTCTCTGAAAACTATCCAAAGTCTCTCAAATCCTCTTGACGCTGTATGACCAACACTAGATATGGTTGATGAACTTTGAGATGATACAGAAACATCCTGATCATCTTGGTCTAAGCTTACGCCTGATGTAGTGTATATAGTAGTATTGACTGAGATGGGTTCTGAGTATGAGTTGGAGATTTCGATTGCAATATCAAAGTCAGTGTATGCTTTTACTGCATCTTCTATACTTACATCAATTGATAATGATTGCACGATTTCAGATGTTGCTATATTAGCTAATCTAATAGCTCTTGATGGATTCATCCAATATGCTATTGCTGTTTCAGCATTTTCAAGATAGAGCTCTGCTATTCCCACATCCTCAGTTTCCATCAGCGTATCAATCGTATTGCGCGCTGTTTCGACTGCATCCTCTGCCTCCTCCTGAAGGTCCAACCATCTATTTATCCAGACATCCTGCCCATAGATTAAATCGTTTATTCTATCTAGGATTACAACTCGCTTATCTAACACAGCTTCTTTGATGTCCTCTCCGCTTATAGTACCATCAGGCCCTGTCGGATTCTTTACAAAGACAGCGTTTGTTACTCCACCAACGAAAGATACACTATGACCATCACTCGCGCCAAAATATGGATGGAGAAATCCATCTTCGCCATTTCCTATGAAGTATCCCTTATTATCCACTTCAAAGGCGTCATATCCCATTGTTTCAAAGGCACCATAGACATCTCCGTAATTATACGAACCTGATGGATGGCATAGAGTTGCAAGACCCCCTTGTGCATGGATCCCATCGACCATTGCCTGTTGATTAGACGTGATTATGTTCTCTGTCAGCGGAAATCCAGTGGTATGCTCCCCTCGTGAGAGTTCGGCCCCTACAATGATTTGAATATCTAAACCATAGGTCCGAGTAATTGCTTGCATTGTTTGGGCTCCTGTGACCCCTCCTATCGTAATTGGATTTTCATATGAGTGGTCTGTCATAACCATGAAATCTAAACCTATCGCCATTCCCTTCTCTAGCATTTGATAGGGTGTGTTCTGACCGTCGCTATGAGTCGTATGATCATGATAAAGTCCAACAAACATCTCGTATTCTTCAACTTCGGTTTCATTCAGGCTGGGTCCTGGTCCACTACTGATGATGAATCTCTCAGGAATAACCACTGTTCGATGATCATTCTGTGTCAACCAATCAAATGTATTCAAAGCAAATTGAAAGTGGGACACCTCGTACTCAGCTGAGCGGCTACCATACATTAGAAATGGTGCTGGCGTACCAACACAGACAACTCTGCCAGAGTCATACTCTGAGGATGCAACAACAATATCTTCAGATGCAGATATCATCGCCTGAGCGGATCCTGTTAGTGTGAGAGATTCTCCTGCATACCCTTCAGATGATGTAGTAATTTTTGTGAGATCTGTTGTTAGAACATTCGCATTGAATTCAGTGATTTCTCCTGCAACTCTATCACCATTAAATTCTATTCCGAATTCCTCGGCTAATGGATTCAATTTTGCACCGTCCAATCCCCAGTTATTTCCTCCTTGCGCTCCAACTAGAAGCAATCCGCCTCCATTACTTACGAAGGTAAGTATTGCTGCCTCCTCACCACTGGTCAAGGCTTCCCTGGGATGAAAAATAACAAGAACATCAAAATCTGCAAGAATACCTGAATCTAGAGCAATATCAAAATTTGTCGACGAATTATAGCCATTTTCTACTAACATCGCACTAAGCATTGATGCGTTGCCAGGTGCCTGTAGACTGCTTCCATTGTAACAATGACTTTCGTCGAATAATATATTCTTTGACTCAAATACTGAGATCTCATGATGTCCGTCTATACTTGTTCTCGCAGTAGAGGAAATAATGCTTGGGAACATCAAGAGAATTAAAAATGAAATTACTAATAATCTCGACTTTGCAACCATATGAATCACACAATTAATTTTTCAATTCACATGGTGATAAATATTCCCTAGTATCTGTATTTCCTGAATAAAAAAAGAGAGTTGAAGTAGGCGGTTATCCCGACTACTTCTATTTGCATATTATTTCTTTCTCATGAAGATGATTGCCACAATGATGACTATCACGACTACACCAACTCCTCCGAGAAGGAGAATCATAGTCATGTCTGATGGAGGTGTTACACCTTCTAAGTTCATTCCCATGTCAATGACCTGGGTTACAAAGGACATACCCTGAAGTGTTACGCCGTAGTAATCGTCGGCGGTCATTGGTCGGTAGTCACCATATGGTGATGCACCCGATACAACCACCGCACCATAATACAGATTCGCTTCATAGGTGGCGCCTACAAATGCGCCAACGTCCTCATCATCATGTGCAAATGGTTCAACAAGATCTGCATCTGTTATTTGCGCAGACTCATTGAACATGAGAATTGGCCATACGTCATCAATTTCTTCAGTTTCAAGTGCTACAGCGCCCTCACCATCTGCTCCGGTAGTACTACCGTAGAGACAAGTTGGACCGTGCATGAGAATTTTGGAGATACCTGTGACATTTGCAAAATGAGTGGCCACAGGCCTATATCCTGCTACGCAGTTTGAGATTGGATCTTCAACTGATGTTGGTTCTCCATAGACATGTGATCCAATACCATCGAGAATCATTGTCATATTCTTGCGGATATAGTCCCATCCTGAATAATCAGAATCGTATCCGATCCACATGAATTTACTACCAGTCTTGAACCAATTGACAATTGCATCAACTTCTGCACTAGTGTAACCTGCATCAGTTCCATAAATGGAACCAGCAATGAATCCCTTAGCACCTTGAAGTATTGAAGCATTGATTCCTCCTTTTGCCCATACTACTGTGTATCCCATATCAGTCAAGTTGCCATCTAGATATTCATCTATAAAGGCAACTGCGGAACTATCTTGTCCGTGTGAATAGTCAAAGACTATAGTGCCAGTGCCATCTGCGGCTACTGGTACAATAGGAATTGCAATGTATGATGCAAAGAGGGTGGCAATGATTACGTAAGTTAAAGCCTTCCTCGCGTTCATGTTTGTCTTCACCAAATTTGGTGTCCTCCTTCTAATTACATTAGAAGACAAGTGTTACTTCACAATCTCCTCCCTGTTAAAACTTTTGCTAAAACAAAAGTCGCACAAATCACCAAAAATGTATAGGGTCTTTATAAGGAATAATCTCTGCTAGTGCAAAAGCTTATCTACTGCGAGTTTTCTCTGATTTTCTCGTCAGCTATTTTAAATCTAATCTTGTGAAAAGGTGTAAGAGATGAGCGAGTTTGAAACTGCTGGGTCATCGAAAACGATGTTCATTGCGATAATTGTGATTATTGTAATCGTTGGCGGTGGAATTGCTGGATTCATGCTTTTGAATCCGGGAACTCCTACGACAACCAATACTAATACTACATCAACAACCACTACTGAGCCAGAGGGTACAACAATAACAGTCTTGACTCGACATGATGTGTCGATTCGAGCTGTATATGAACCCGCATTTCTTGCGAGTGCTTTTGCCGTGGCAAATGGCATTACAGATGTGCAATGGAAAGCGCCTAGTGGTGAATTCTGGAATGATTTGATCAATGCTGGAGATGTTGATGTGTGCTGGGGCGGAGGTCCTACACTATTCGATCAGCTGATGAGGGATGATTTGTTAGCACCACTCGATAGTCCGTTAATGCAGGAAGTTGCTGATCGAGTTCTTGATGAGATTGGTGGTGCCGATATGAAACGAAACAACTCGGAAAATCAATTAATATGGATTGCTGCTGCAATTTCTACATTCGGATTCACAGTCAATCATGCTTTCCTTGACGACAAGAGTCTTCCGACCCCCCATAAATGGACTGACCTTGCTAATGCAACCTACGGACAATATCTTACTGCTATTCCGACGATAGCTATGGGTAATGCTCCAGGAACAACATCAAATACTAGAATCTATGAGATTATCTCTCAGGCTTTAGGTTGGGACGAGGGATGGATCAATATGGCTAGGATGGCTGGAAACTCCAAAATTGAAGCAGGATCCGTTGAAACGCAGGCTGCATCAGAGAATGGTGATGTTGGTATCTCAATGTCTATCGACTTCTATGGATATCTCACACAATTCAGAAATCCTGATTGCGAGTATATTGTTCCCACAGGTCAATCTATTGTGAATGGTGATCCAATCGCAATAGCTGAAACTTCAACTAAAAAGAACCTTGCTGAGGGTTTTGTTGATTTCATCTTATCACCATACGGTCAGTCACTCTGGCTTTCTGAAAGCATTCGCAGAATGCCAGTGATGGCGGAAGCGTTTTCAGAACCTCTTGGTCTTGCTGCTCCAGATCTCTATGCAGCGTACAATGCCACGCTCGAAAATGTTGGCATCGACTTCAATGATACGATATCGCTCCTAACAAATATGGCATTAATCTCTTATTGGGAATCAGTATTCTTCACAGCTCATGATGAGCTAGTTGATTGCTGGTCTGCAATAGTTGATGCATACTATGATGGTGACATCAATGAGGAAGAGCTAAACGATTTCGCTGCGGATATGGGAACTCCGGTGTCAATTTTGGACCCGAAGACTTCTGTGCTGGAAAAGTTCACGTTAGACTATGCTACACGAATCAATAATGACATGATTTACGATGATTCCTATAAGGCACAAGTACAGTCATCTTGGGCAAATGCAGCAAAGTTGCAATATAATAGCGTCCTTAGCGCACTTCTTGCGTATATTGCCTAAATTCCGAGGAGGATCGATTCTTGGCGATAGTCGAGGATGCAGAGAGAGATGTTAAACAGGACAAAGAATATTCAGAAATTGAACTTGAGCCATCAGATTGGTCATATGTTATCAAATCTGGATTATCTGTAGTGCCATCACGATTTGCATCCTGGATTATCAATTTTTTCAGACGTTTAGGTAAGTGGTTTATCAAGTTTCTTAGGAGTTTGAAAAATCTTCCCTCAAATCCCGGACCTCGATTTAGGCGTGGATACCATAAACTACGACAAGAGATGGACTCTCTAACATGGGTTCAATTAATCGCCCTTCTCTTTGCATTCACGTTATTTTTAATTTTGCCACTTGCTAGCGTCGTCATTGTTTCGTTTTCAAACCTCACATATTTTCAAACTGTTTTCAGAGATATCTCTCCCTTTCTATTTAATCCAGATGGGAGCATTGCAGGTTGGAATGTTCGATTCACCATGTTAGACACAGAACTAGATACAATGCGAATAATTGGGTGGAACTTAGGACCATTCCTTAATTCAATCTACGTGGCAATTATCGTAACGATCCTATCAGTCATCATGGGTACATTTCTAGCATTTATTATTGCCCGATATGATTTCACTGGGAAGAAATTCGTACGTACATTACTGATTTTTCCAATCTTAGCAACTCCCTTCATAGGTGCAATAGGAATCAAGAGTTTTCTTGGTCCGTATGGGACTATCAATAATCTCTTTTACACAGCTTTGGGTTGGTGGGATCATAGGATTGTATTAGACGGACTAACAGCAGTAATATTCGTGCAAGCATTTTCCTTCTTTTCATTGGTCTATCTTAATGCATATTCTTCATTCATGGGTATTGATCCCTCCCTAGAGGAGCAAGCTGAGAATCTTGGAGCGACCGGATTCAAACTCTTTCGATCTGTCACATTACCCATGGCGATGCCTGGAATTCAAGCTGGTGCAATTCTAACATTCATATTGAGTATCGAAGACATTGGAACGCCTCTGATTTTCGGAGGACAGGCAACAAAGACTCTTGCATACATGGTCTTTGATAATGTGGCAACAGGTGCTGGTACAACAAGTGGAATCGGCCCTGCTGTGGGTATGATTTTGCTAACAATATCTCTACTAGGTTTCTATGTCATTCGCAAATACTCATCACTACGTTCATACGCTTCAGGAACAAAAGGTGGGCAATGGAATCCTAGAACTCGCAGAATAGGTATCCGAACTACAATAATTCTCTATGCGGTTCTGATTTTGATTCTATTCTTAGCATTGATTCCGCAGATTTCTGTGATATTGCTTTCGATGACGGTATCTCGTCAAACTGATGCAATAATTCCTGAATTGACATTGAGCAATTATTTTGGAATGGCAGAAACGTATCCCGATACATTTTCTTCGATTAGTCTAACTCTTGGATATGGCGTGATTGCAACGGTTATTATTGTCGTATTAGGCGCGAGTGCAGCTTATATTATTGCTCGAAAGGATATTCCTGGAAAGACTGCATTAGATATGTTAGTGACGTCCCCTATTGCATTACCAGGTATCGTCATTGCCACAGGATACTTCACACTGTTCTATAATACTCCCCTATTTCCATCTGGAAGCCCGTGGTTCTTGATTATCATGTCGTATACTGTACGTAAGTTTCCGTTTACAGTTCGGGCGGCTTTCGCTGGACTACAATCAACGCCTATAGATTTAGAAGAAGCATCTCAAAACATGGGTGCTAGCAAGAATAAGACATTTTTGAAAATTACGCTTCCATTGATTGGAGTAAGCGTTCTTGCAGGTTCTCTTTTATCATTTGTATATTCTGTGAGTGAAGTCAGTACGAGCTTGATATTAGGAAGTGTAGGTCCGAACCAAGCACCAATGACTTATTGGACGCAACAGTTGGCTGTATCACAAGATGGAGTTGGGTTTGCGGCATGTCTTGGGGTGTTGATGATGGCACTTCAGATGATTGTGATTACAATTACGAACAAAATCCTTGGAACTAGGTCTTCAGCCATTACGGGGATATGAGGTGAAAAAATGGTAGAAATTAGGTTAGAATCTCTTCGAAAAACCTTCGGTGCTGTACTTGCAACAGATGCAGTAACAATGACTCTGAAGGAAGCTGAGCTTTCAACATTACTTGGGCCATCAGGTTGTGGAAAGACAACCTTACTTCGTCTTATCGCAGGATTCTATGCCCCTGATTCAGGGAGAGTTTTATTCGATGACCGGGATATGACGAATGTACCCCCGCATAAGAGAAATACAGGCATGTGTTTCCAGAATTATGCCCTTTGGCCTCATATGTCTGTTTACAATAATATTTCCTATGGGTTGAAATTGAAGCGAGTAAAGGGCATGAAATTTACTAAAGGCGCAATCGATAAGAGAGTGAATAAAGCTCTTGATTTAGTGCGCCTTGAAGGTCTGGGGGAACGCCATATCCATCAACTCTCAGGTGGTCAGCAACAGCGAGTTGCCCTTGCAAGAGCTCTATCCATCGAGCCTGATGTTTTACTGCTGGATGAACCATTGTCAAATCTTGATGCTAAACTCAGGATTGAGATGCGTGAAGAGATAATTCGAATCCAAAGGGAATTGAATATAACCACCGTTTATGTTACTCATGATCAACACGAAGCTCTCAGTATAAGTGATCGTGTTGCAGTCATGGACAAGGGTTATATTCAACAATTTGATACACCTCGTTCTATCTATTCACAACCTCAGACTATCTTTGTTGCAGATTTCATTGGACAGTGTACTTTTGTAGATGGTGTAATTTCATCAATTGGTGACTTCATTGATGTACATCTACCCGATGGTCAAAAAATTTCAGGAGTTACAACCATAGACGATTATCCCTATGAGGTAGGTGAAGCAGTAAAATGTGCAATACGTCCAGAAGATTTGTTCCTTATACGGAAAGGATCGGATGACAACGAGATATCTGGTATAGTTGCTCGAACCATTTATGTGGGAAGTGAACTTGAAGTCTATTTTGATGTTGGAAATATTCACGCTCAAGCGCTTCTTGATCCAGATGCGCCTCTAAAAGAGGGTGATCCAATTAATCTATACGCTCCAAAAAGTGAAGTGATGGTTCTCCCGCTAGGTGGAGTCCACGCACTTAGAAAAGTTCCTGGCCATTATATGCAGGACGCAGAGGCCCCCTCAACTACTGAAGTGAGTGCCTAGTTTGAACTGCGACACCGCGTTGAAGTGATTGCATTTCCGAAGATGATAATAGGCTACGGCCAACCCCAACAAGTGTGTTTTCTGAATTCATAATAAGAACTTCTTCTCCGGATCTAAGTTCTGGATGTACATGAGTGACGAATTTGGTGAGAGCTGATTTACCTTTTGCAACAAATTCCGCAGCTTCGTTATCCATAATCACCTTGTATTGATCCGTAATCCCACTTCTCAACAATAGCTCCGCTCCACTAATTGTTGGAGCTAGTAATCCTGTAGTTGGTACTAACGTAAAGAGAATGTCATCATCAGATTTGATATAGCGTATCTTTCCTGTTGTTCTTGAAAATGCAGCACTCAGATTTTTTAACATGAATAGTTGATCTGCTGGAATCTTCCATTGATATGCAAACAATCCCTGAATTTTCCTTTTCCACCATCTATCATCATCTGGTTCCATTACTGGTAAAGAATCTAGTAAATCCTCTACTGAGCTATAACACACTGCATCGATATTTACTGCGTATTCCTGTAAGACCTCTGTTGGAGTCTCTCTTGAAAGCCAATATGCATTTTCAAACGTGATTTGCTGCAAAGTTGTTTGAAGCCGATTTAGAGCGATTTCCAGCGATATCGAATCTAATTCCTTTGGAAAAACACATTGTTGTGCAGGATGTACATGCTCGTATTCCCAAGGAACTGGTCCCATCGGAGTTACAAAGACAAGAATTACCTCATCATGTTTGTACCTTCTTACTGCGTTGGTTATTTGTTTCGCAGTTTCTGAATACGGTCTATCTCCCAGATGTGGTACCAGAATCAAATTATTGGTTTTTCTGAAAGGATATCGTTCATTAATTCTATTCTGGAAACCAACGATGGATGGATGATTGAGACTTTCCCATCCAGTGTAAAGTATTGCAGACGTATTAGATACAGGGCTTTCTTTGGTTATCTCTTCAATATGCTTTATCATGACTCTAAAAGCTTGAATTAAGGTTGGATGTGATCGAGCACGCATTGAAGCAAGCTCGAAAAGATTCCCTTCTGAAATTGCTTGACGAACATTTCGCATCTCAGCTGCACTCACATACAAATTATGCTTCATCAATTCAATTGCTCTTTCTTCTTCTGATAGGGCCATTAAGGATTCGATACTATTAGCACTGCATATTGGACAACTACATGGTAACTCTCTGAGATTCTTAAGATGAACTGTTCCTGTAGGAAAGAGCATACGACCTGCATCCGCAAATTTCGCGTAAGAGGCGGAATCAAAAAAATCACAGCCAAGTAGAGCTGCCTGAGCAAAGAACATTGGATGTCCACATCCAAAGAGGTGGACTGGTCGATTCGGTGGTAAATATCGTTTTGCAGCAATTGTTATGTCAACGATGTCGCTATATCTATATCGTTCCATCAGAGGAACTACTCCTCCAATTGGGTGGATGTCAAAATCCATTTTTGCCATTGCTTTCGCGGATTCTTCTCGTAGTTCAGGATACACACCTCCCTGAATTGTTCCTGCTAGAAGCATATCCCCTTTCTCGCCAACAGATAATCTAGCTCTTTCAATTGAGAGATGGCTGTCTTCTTCCGCCTTTAGTTTTCCAACACCAGGATCTGAAAATACGTCAAGAATCGTTCCTATATCAGAACGAATTGATTTCTGAAACCTCACAATCTCCAGTGGGTCAATCTCTTCTTCTGGGAGACTATGAAAATACATCTGAAATGTACCTGAATCTGTCATAATTGGACCATTGAATCCTAATAGTTCATGCACTCCTTCATTCAATGCCTTTTCTCTAAACCTATCATGCGAATTGATGATATACGAATTTGTGATTACCATCTGAAATCCAAAATCTTCATTGAGAGCTGACGGTCTGATAGAGGACTTTCCAGGATGAACTACAGGCATTAGAAGTGGAGTTTTAACAGTACCATGATTTGTGGTGTAACTACCTAATCTGGCTAAACCTTCCTTTGCCTTGATTTCGAAACGACCCATTAGTATTCCCTTGAATGCATGATGTACTATGGATGAATCTTTTGTTCTACCTACTTGTCAAACAATTTAAGCGGATGTGCTCTCGATATCTGGATGGATTTCGGCAAAGTGCTACTCGTCCAACGAAGAGATTACAAATCTCCAGATCTTATGGATGAATTCAGGTCTTTAGCAAATACTGCAGGATACGATGTAGTAGGGGAATTTGACATAGTGAGTCCTCCGTCTGCGAGATATGGGATACGCTCCGGTAAAGCTGAAGAAATATCAACATGGATTGAGGTCAATTCACCTGATGTTGTTTTATTTGCTCCCAGTCTTAAATCAAGTCAAGTATTCCGCCTCATGGAATTATGGGAAGTTGAAGTTCGTGATAGAAATCAGCTTATTTTGGAGATATTTGATAGACATGCACAAACACCCCAAGCAAAGCTACAGATTGAGCAAGCAAGACTGAGTTACGAACTACCCTTCGAACGTCATCAAATCCGGATGCGTCTTCAACAAGAGCATACCGGAGATAGACCAGTTGCTGAACAAGTTGGAGCTGGTGAGGACCTGTTGAATCTAAGAATCAAGGAGATTCGACGAAGAATATCAGCAATAAGAGATAAGTTGGATGAAATTTCACAAGCACAAAAACTAACAAAGAAACGCCGAGAGAGTATGGGGTTTCTGGAAGTGACTCTTGCGGGATATACAAATGCTGGAAAAAGTACATTACATAATACGATAACCGGTTCATCAGTGAAAGTAGCTGATGAATTATTCACAACACTCTCAACAAAAGCAACCCGCTTAGACCTACCAGGGCGTCGCGCTGTTCTATCCGATTCTGTAGGATTCATCAGTGATCTTCCAAGACAGCTCTTAGAAGCCTTCAATACAACACTTATCGAAATTGCTGACGCCGATGTCATTGTCCTTCTTATAGATGGTTCTGACACAAAAGTAGAGATTGAACGAAAAGCACTGACCTGTTTTGATACATTCAATGAAGTAGGTATAAATGGAATTCCAATTATCATCGCTCTCAACAAGATTGACTTGATTTCAGAGTCCGAAATATCTGAGTGTATCGAACTACTGAATAATTTTTCAAAGATCATAATTCCTATCTCAGCCTCTGAGGGTAGAAATGTTGACGTACTGCTAAAAGAGATAGACAGAGCTCTGCCCGATATGTATAGGTATTCTGTTGTCCTTCCCTCTGGCGATGTTGGAATGTCTATACTCTCTTGGTTGCATGAAGTTGCAGAAATTGATAGTCAAACATACAAGGCGGGTAGTATTGAAGTTGACGCCTATTTTACATTGGAGGTTCGAGAACGGCTTTCAAAGAAATTACCCAATGGTTCGATACAAAGAACGAGTTCCAGAATGGATACAAGTGATTAATTCATCCCAAAGGAATTATAGGGACACCATTGTTTGAAGTATTAGCATCAAGAAGGAGACGATATACTGCTCGAATCCAGATTCGCTCGATTATTATCGGGTGACAATTTCGTAGTTACTAGTGAACTAAGCCCTCCTAGAGGAGCAAATCATGCACTTCTCCTCGAAAAAGTTGACTTGATGAAGGAATATTGTGATGCAGTAAATATAACCGATAACGTACGGGGCATACCGTCAATGAGCAGTGTCGTTAGTAGCTATCTTGTTAGCCAGGTGGGTATAGAACCAATCATGCACCTCACTACTCGAGATAGAAACAGAATCGCCATTGAGAGTGAGCTCTATGGAGCATATGCATTAGGTATCAGAAATATTCTGTTCGTATCGGGTGATCATGTTTTTCTCGGCTCTCATCACCAAGCTGAAACTGTGTACGATGTTAACTCGATTCAAGCTCTGAAAATCGCGAGTGACATGATGTCTGGATATAATTATGCAGGTGATGAGCTTGAAGGAATCCCCCACTTCTTTTTAGGAGCG
>Ga0315553_10000464_pt1 | contig 36214 bp, 35 predicted proteins | sample SalMarSW160140MG_FD_203099 | JGI IMG/M metagenome (GOLD analysis project Ga0315553, IMG submission 203099) | Salt marsh sediment microbial communities from the Plum Island Ecosystem LTER, Massachusetts, United States - Salt Marsh Sediment SW1601-40 ... | reverse complement strand
CATCCTTTCATGTGGAAAATACCAACCAAAATAGGAATTAATCGTAGCAATATCCACCGATTTCCTTGTTAAATCAGGGATTAATTTCCGAGAAACAACTGTTACAATCCTAGTATTATCAATCTTTCTTGCTAAATCCATTAAGGATTTGATAAATTTAGAACATGCCATATTATGCAATGGAACTTCATTTCCAACACTCCACCATATCACAGAGGGATGATTGGTATCGCGCCAAATTAATTCCTTTAACATATTTGCTGCGGTTTTATATGTTTGAGGATTTTTGAAATCACAAGACCAATATACAGGAATTTCTTCAAGTATTAAGATCCCGACCTTATCTGCAATATCGATTAAATCCTCATCATGAGAATAATGAGCTGTTCTAATAGCATTAAAGCCAAGGGATTTGAAATCCAGAACATCTTCTTTTCGCTTTTCATAGGGAATTGTTCTTCCATAGGGCATATATTCTTCATGTAAACTAACACCTTTCAAAATAATTTTTTCTTTATTTAAAATTAAACTGATTCCATTGATTTCAATTTGGCGTATGCCAAAATGGGTATCAAAAATCAATAATTCTTCAGTTTTTTGAGAAATATCATAAATTCTTAAATAATATAGATTAGGAGTGTTTGGAGACCATAATTTAGGATTATTTATGATTAAATTAAAATATCCTTTTCCAGATCTCTCAGGAGCAGTTCCTTCATATAAAATATATGTCTTGGTGTCATCAAATATTTGCCATTTCAACGAAACTTCCCCTTTAATATTATAGGAAACTTCAATTCTACTCTTTTGTTTTGTGATTAATATAGTTTTTATGGTGACATTATTTAACCTATTCTTATATAAGAGTGATAAATCAACGTCCCTGTAGATTCCACCCCAATTAAACCAATCAAATGAAATCGCTGGTATTTGATCTTTTTTTCTTGTATTATCAATTCGAACGACAAGAAAATTATCTCTTTCTTTAATTAAATTATTAACAATAAAAGAGAAGGGTGTAAACCCTCCATTATGCTCGCCCAAAAATTTACCATTTAACCATACTTTCGTATTATAATTAGCACCTTTAAATCTGATTTGATAATCGATATCATTAAGAGCTTTTTCTTCTTCTAATTCAAATTGATAAAAGTGCCAAAAAATGCCTTCAAAGTTCTCAAATCCATTTAAAAAATTAAAACTTTTAGGAATTTCAATATCCTTTAAATTTTTATCATTAAAATTATAATTTTCTGGAATGTGCCATTTATTTTGAATACCAATATTCTTAACATCAGATTTGCATTTCCATTTTCCATTAAGAGAAATAGTTTTCATCAAAAGATCCCTAATTTATTAATTAATTCAATTATTTCCAATATGGAATTTATTATATCTTACTAAATTTATGATTACTTTTGAAATCTGCCCCTATTTTTGCAAAAATTTGCTATTATAAAAATTGCATTTAGGGAGTTATTATTCATCGTTTAAGATGATCTGATCTTAAAGTTTAAAAATAAGGAAGACAGATTAATATTTAAAATATAATTTTATTTAAATCAGTTTTAAAAGATTTTTAAAAACTATAATGGAGGAATAAAAAATGGCTAAAAAAGCAGCGGGTGTTGAAGCCCTTTTTGTAAAAAGTAAAGTCCGAGAATATATCAAAGGTAAAGGATGCAACACAAGTGGGGACTTGATTGATGGTCCTGCACTTAATGATGCTATCATTGGTGTTTTGGACAAAGCGATTGCAAGGGCTAAAAATTAAAGCAAATCGCTTTAAATTAGCACGCCAACAACCGTAAAACGGTCCAAGAAAAAGACTTATAGTCTAAAATTTAAAAATTAGTTTTTTTTTTCTTTATTCTTCTTTTTATTTTTACTACTATCTATTGGTGAAAATTACTAATTTACTACTCTTTAGATATTTAAATTTGTTAAATTAAATTTTGTAATTAACACACATAACCCACTTAAAATAAATAAAGAATAAAAATTCCTACCCAAATCGCCTTATACCTTATCCTCCTTTTAAAGGAAAAGGAATATTTTATTCTTATTTTATCTCTTCCCTTATATAATTTTAATTTTATATACTTAGGGAATCTCTTTATCAATAATAAAGAATCCTATAGAAAATACGCTTTTTAATCTTTGAAGAGAATCTTTTAGTTTTTTAACGTCTTTATAGGGACCAGATACAGCAATTATTTCTAAACATTTCTTATATTCTAAATGAACATGCATTGTAGAAATAATTATTTCATGGAAATGATGCTGAATGTCAGTTTTTAAGATTTCATCAGTTTGCTGGACATTTGCATAGATGGATCTTGAGCTATAATCATGATCATGGTGTATATCATCCAAGTGTTCATGAGAATGCTCATGATTCAGAGTAACATGTTCATGAGCCATCATTATTGTTATACATCCTACCACATTTTCAGATACAACAGAAATGTTTTCTTCTTGTATCATAAAAAGGTGCATAGCCTTCCGAATAGCATCAGATCTTGAAATTCCTAATTTATCTCTAAATTCCTCAAATTTGTTATATAGGTCTTGAGGAAGAGAAACTGTAAAACGTTTGTATTCTTCCATATTAAACAACAAAATTTAATGAAATTAAAATAGAATAAAAAAAATTATTTTCTAATTAGGATCGCAATTGGTACACTAGCCTCACGCCACTGAGCGATTTTACCAGAATACTCGAGATCTAGTTTTACTCTACCATGATCTCCAATAATAATCATCAATGAATTAGGTCTAAGTTGTTTATAATTACCCAATATCCATTTATCGGTTCTATTTATCAATTTTTCAATCAAATCTTCAGGAGTTCTTTGCTTTAATTGTTGTTGTTGGTTATGTAGATTCTCAAAATCTAAATAGTGCATCCAGGAGAGGTGGTGAGTGTTTATAGCTTTTGCACTTTCAACCCAAGTACTCATATCTGTATCTTTTGGAATAGATTTTGTTCCTCCATCGTATCGATCTAAATCTTTTTTTCTGCCAATAAAACATGATGTTTTACCTGCATTGTTTATAGCCTTTAATAAATGAAATCCATTAGGTTCAATATTAAAACCACCATATATTATTTGATGTAATACTCCTAAAGTGTAAGGGTTCTTAGTACTTAATAATAACATTACTTCAGAGTTAGTTATCATAAATTGTGGCTTAAGATAAGTAATCTCAAAAAGTCCGAAATTATCTATTAAATTTATGCTAATACGTTCGATGCCTTGATATAACTCTAAAATATGTTGAACTGGTTCTGGGATTATACCATGTGGAGGCTCAATATCTAATAATTTTAGCAGAGTTGCTGGTAATTGGTTAAGATAAGCCTTAATAGTTTGCAGTTCTGACATATCTGTGCCCTAACGTTGAAAATGTAATTTATTTTTTATAATTCTTAATATTATTAAAAAGATGATATAATTATAAAATTGTTATTACTTTAACTAATGAGTTTTATACTAATTTTAAATGAAGAATAAAATGAGAATATTATATATTGATTTACAAAATTCTGGAATTTCTGGAGATATATTTCTAGCGGCTCTTTTAGGATTAGTTCCTGAGTCTAATAAAATTGTAAAAGAATTAGAGCAATTAAAAAATATTTTACCTGGGGTTTCAAAATTAGAAATTAAGTTAGTTAAAACAGAAATTACAGGAATCCAAGTAAATAAATTAAAAATAGAAATTAAAGAAACCAAGGATCACCGGACAGCAACTATTCTTCAAAAATCTTTAAATGATTTTTTAGTAAATTCTCAAATTTCTGATTCTGCAAAGGATTATGCGAATAAAGTCTTAAATTCTTTAATTCTTGCTGAAGCAGAGGTTCATGACGAATTAACAAAGAATATTCATTTGCATGAACTTAGTTCTGTTGATACTTTAATAGATATTATTGGAGTAGCAACTGCTCTTGATAGATTTAATGCTTTTAATAATAATGACTTAAGAATTTTTTGTAGTAAAATCCCTTTAGGTAGCGGTACAATTAATACAAAACATGGCATCTTAGCTATTCCAGCCCCCGCTACTTTAAAGATTTTAGAGAAATCAAATCTAATAACATGTGGAGGACCAGTAGAATCTGAATTGACTACACCAACTGGAGCAGCATTATTAGCAAATTTAGAACCCCAAATTCTCCAACATCTTCCAGATATGAGAATTTTAAAAACTAATTACAGCACAGGTCAGAAGATATTTAAAAATTTCCTGAATGTTTTAAGGCTATTTTATGGTGAAGATAAAGAATCAGATTTTTCTAATTTAAACCACCCATTACAAAAATATGTCGAACAAGTCACTATATTAGAAACTGATGTCGATGATTTATCTGGAGAAATTCTTGGAAATTTTATTTCAACGTTTGAGCATGAAGAAATTTTAGATGTTCAGATTTTACCTAGTATTACGAAAAAAAACAGACCCGGACATATCATTAAAGTCCTATGTTATCCAGAATATACTTTTAAACTTATTAAAAGAATGATAGAAGAATTAGGGACACTAGGTGTAAGATTTAACATTATTAACCGTGTTTGCATTAATAGAAGATTTGAAAGAAAAAGTATTGATGTAAATGAAAAAACTTATGAGATAAACTATAAAATCTCGTTTATAGATTCAGAGAAGGGAAGGGAAATGATTAGTATTAAGCCAGAATATGAAGATTTAAAAAAAATTAGCCAAGAGACTGGTATAACTGTGAAAAAAATTCAGCTCTTAGTTAATTCTAAAATAAAACAAATCTACGACAATTTTTAGCCATTAAATTATACTTTAACAATAATAATAAGAAAAAAAAATAGGTAGAAAACAAGTCTCAATGTTATGGTGATTTAATATTTATCAACATTAAACTTATGTAATATATACTCATCTTCAACCATTTCTTTTGAAAAAGCTTTTAATCTCGTAATTTCCTTTTTTATCTCCTTAACGTGTTTTAATTTACCCAACTCTTGAAATAATTCGGATGCCTCTTGGAAAGTCTGAATACATGTATCAAAATTTCCCGATACCTCAAGATCTTCAGCTAAAAATACCAATCCTTCTGCAGTTTCTAATTTTTTACCTAGCTTTTTCTGTATTTTTAATGATTGGTAGTGATATTTCATACTTTCAGGATATTGTTTAAAAAGAGCATGAGTTCTTCCTAATGTCCTTAAAACAAGTGCTTCTTCTTCGGGTAAATTATTTTCTCTACAATGTGTTAAAATATCTTCTAGAAATTGAATATATTCAGATTTATTTTTAATGTGTGTTCGATCAATGCGATCCATTGCTTTTTGGAAGTTCTCTAAAGTGTTAAGGATATCACCACTTTCAAAAAATTTCTTAGATCTCTCAAAAAATTCAGTATGATTAATAGATGCGACCATCGGGGTCTCAACTACTTATTCTTAGATTTTTTTTTTTAGATATTATTAATTGAAAAATAAGTTCAATATTAATTATATTAATTTACCTATTTATAGTTATCTATCTTAAATTAAAGGGCTAGAGATATCAAAAAGGGATAAAACAATGAATAATCTAATCGTTCACTTGAAGTAAAAAAATTCATTAAATGAACATTTGATTAAATATATGTTTGATTAAATGGATTAGAACAAAATAAAAAAAAGGAAAGTTAAATATTTTAAAAATTAATTATTCCAGCAATACCCAGTGGTAAAAAGATGGCTAAAAGCACAATTCCTATAGCATAGATTATCCCGACTACTTTCACTTTAGACTTTCTATCTGGTAAATCATACACATAAAACGCTCCTACAAAAAAATACAAGTATCCTATTAGAAATATAAGAATTGGATTATATAAATTCCACCACCAATACTCCCATATTAAATAATTTCCTAAATTCAAGAAAATTTCCACAATTACACAGAATAGAGCAAAACCGATTGCCATAGCCCATCGATTAGGGAGACCAAGTATTTTTTTATTTTTATCATCAGGTAAAAACTTAGCAAATATTATTCCTGCAATAGAAAACATGAAGGCAATTTCAATATTCCATCCAATTAAAATAATATAAGCACTTGCTCCGGGGGTAGTCCAAAAAGCAGAGTAATTGGTAAAGACAAATACCAGTCCATTCCAAATTTCATTAATTAAATCCAAACCTAATACAGTTAGCCCCGCATATATTGTACTCCAATTTCCTGTTTCTCTCGCATTTTTAATTTCCGTACCATAAATATATAATACTATAGCTAGTAGTGGAATTACATACCATCCTAAGTCCGGATTTAAATAACGAAGATTTTCTAAAGCAAGTTGTGATTCTGGTGTTGGTGTCATAAATTTCACTTTTTATTTATTATTAGTTTTTTTTATGATTAATTAAAAGAAATTTAACCCAGAATATATAAATAATTTTCCTAATTGGGTTTAGACCAAAATGAGAAGATAAATATTTTGTCATATCTATAAATCTTAAGAATTTCAAAAAATCTTAAGATAAAGATTAAAATTATTTAGCAATTTTATTTGCAATGATAGCTGCTGAAGACCCTGCACCAAATCCATTATCGATATTTACCACTAATAATCCTGGAGAACAAGATTGAAGCATAGTAATTAGTGCACCCTCCCCCTTTTTACCAATTCCATATCCACTTGAAATAGGAACCCCAATAACTGGAACATCTACAAGAGCAGCAACGACGCCAGGTAATGTTCCTTCCATCCCAGCACATACTATTATTACATGAACTCCTCTTTTTATCATAACACTTAATGGAGTAAAAATTCGATGTATTCCAGCAATTCCTACATCAAAGCTTGTTTCAACCCTACATCCCATCGCTTCTGCAATAACTTTCGCCTCAGTAGCTATAGGTATATCTGAACTACCTGCTGTAATAACTCCAACAATTCCTCCTTTTTTTATAAAACTAAATGAGACTTCTTTAATTACTATGATTTTCCCTAATTCATTTATATCGATTGAGTAGTCTTTATTTTTACTAAATTCTTCAAGGATCATATTCTTTTGTGCGTCTTGATAACGTGAAATAATAGCAAATTTTTTGGTTTTTAAAAATCCAGAGATAATTTCAATTAGTAGGTGAGGATCTTTATTTTGAGCAAAAATTACTTCGGGAATTCCTGTTCTTGTTTTCCGAAAAACATCTAATTTTGCGATATCTCCAACTTCTTCAATTAAATTCGCCTTCAATAATTTTTCTGCCTCATTTAGAGAAATTTTCTTTTCAAGTAATTTTTGGAGGATATTTTTTATCTCACTCATTTAGTTTTACCTTTATGTAATAATGATTATATTAAAATCAATAAAAATCCATGAATTTTGTATTTTACTAATTTATGAAAAAACATAATAACTACTCAAAATAATTATAAATTACAATTATATTAATTTTAATTCCTAATCTAAAGTGAAGACATATATGAAAATTGACTATACATCTTTCAAAGATGTTAAATTAAAAGGTAAAAAAATCTTAATGCGAGTAGATATCAACTCTAATATTGATTTAGAGAAAATGGAGATTAGAGACTCTCCCCGGATTCGTGCACTTGTAGTAGCTCTAAATGAATATTTTAAAAAGAGTGCTGTCATTATATTAGCTCACCAATCTCGGCCTGGAGATAAAGATTTTACTGATTTAGATATTCATGCGAGAGAAATTGAAAAAGAGCTTGGTCGACCAGTAAAATTTGTTAAAGATATATTTGGAGCACAAGCAATTCAAGCAATTAAAGATCTCAAACCTGGAGAGGTATTGGTCCTTAATAATGTTCGAAAATTTGAAGGAGAAATGAAAGAATATAAAGATTTCTCTATAGCAGAAAATACTGAAATGATAAAAACGCTTTATCCCTTAGTTGATTATGTTATTGTTGACGCTTTTGGAGCTGCCCATCGAGCTCATGCATCCATAGTAGGATGGCCAAAGATGATGGCAGGACCAATTACTGATGCAGAATTATATGCATTAAAAAAAATAATGCACGATCCTGAAAAACCCATGGCAATGTTAATTGGAGGAGCAAAAGCTATTGATAAATTTAAAGCAATGAAATATAATTTTGATAATGGAAAATTAGATTATGCTCTGTGTTCTGGTTTGACTGCAATTTTAATCTTTGAAGCTTTAGGCAAAAATATGGGAGAACCAAACCATAAAATAATAGCTAAAGATTTGGAAGCAAATAAAAATATGATAATGGATACATACGAGAAATATAAAGAAAAAATTATTCTCCCAGAAGATTTAATTATCGATGATAATGGTAAGAGAAAGACTATCAGAATAGACGAAGCAGGGACTTATAATGCAACAACAGGTGATATTGGCCAAAAAACGGTTGATAAATTTAATGAAATCCTCATGAAGTGCAAAACAATTATCGCAAATGGTCCACCTGGAATTTTTGAGAAAGAAGTATTTAGAAAGTCCACAAATGAAATTATAGATACTATGGTTACTGCTACTAAGAAAAATAAGGCTCTTACAATAATAGGGGGTGGTGAAATGGGTGCTGCAGCTTCAATGGCCGGCAAAGCAGATGATGTTTCATTTATTTCGACAGCAGGAGGAGCAATGCTCGAAATTCTTTCTGGAAAGGATTTACCAATGATTAGAGCTTTGCGAGAGAAAAAATTATAATAATTGATTCTTTCTATTTTTTTATTTTTTTTTTAATCACGAATTTATACTAGAACTCAATAATTTTAATAAAATATTTATTTTTTAATATTATAAATTACTTACGAGTAATTGTATTATTCATTAAATTATACAAAAGGGCCCGTGGTCTAGCTCGGTATGACGTCCGCTTGACGTGCGGAAGGTCGTGCGTTCAAATCGCGCCGGGCCCACCATTTAATAATTAGGGTAACAGAAAGATGCCAATAAGAATTCGATGGACTTCAAAGGAATATTTTGGTTTCCTCCTGCTTTTATTAGGAATGTGTGGAATGTACCAATTATTTTTTATATTTATAGGTCAATATTTCTTAGCGATGGGAAATCATATCGTTGTAATTTTAATTCCAATTGGAATTTGGGTGGCAATATTCTATGCAACTCTTATTATATTTGAAAGTTATGCTCAAGTTGAGAGAAGAGAAAAATTAAAGTCTCAATTTCTTAAATCAAAAATCAAGAGTTCTACTCTAAATAGATTTTTAAGTGCTCCAATAACTAAACCATTATTAATAATTCTTATCTTTTTTAGCATTTTTTTCTTTAGTATTTTCTCTATCTCTATATTAATCTTAGATAATACTATAGCATTTTTAACAGCAGAAATTCTAAGTGCGATATTTTGTCTGCTTATTGCAAATTTAATAGAGAAAAATTACGGTCGAATTAAAAGATATTAGACCTATGCTCTAATTTAAAGAACCTATTATTTTAGAGCAAATTTATTAAGTAATAATACAACATTTGTTATATAAAAATAAGATTGTAAAAATTAAATCTTTTAAATGTAACTCTATTCAATTACTTTTTTTCAAAATATGGCGAGAGTCGAAATACGGTGTCCAATTTGTGCGCAATGGGAATATATAGAGATTGCAGATGATGTTACCAAAAATGTTGCAAAAGGTCTTTTAGCGATTAATATTGCAGCTGGAATGATATGCGAACATTCGTTTATTGCATATGTAGATAAAAATTTAATTGTGAGAGATTGCTTAGTAGCTGACTTCAAAATCGAACTACCAGAAAGTGCCCCAACAGCAGATAATAAAGAAATTATTACTCCAGAAACTGAAACTATTAAATTTGATTTAATTAAGTTAAATATTCCCGATATATTAATGGTGAACATTATCAAAACCATCTTTTTAGGAAAGAGAGCAGTAATACTTTCAGATCATGAATTCCTCTATAATCACCTTATAAATTTCTTTAAATCAATAATGGAAAATACATTTAAATTTGATTTAAAAATTATTTCTGAGTTAGAATATAAAAAAAAAAAGAATGAATACAAGGAACATCTTGTTTTAAAGAATCGTGAAATAGTTAGAGATAAGGAAAAAATTATTAATCCGAAAAAGTTAGAATTCGAGAAAGCAATGGTACAAAAGTTCATAGATGAATACGATTTAATGGCGGGGGTTATCATATTAAGAAATGATGTAAAAAAATGCTATGAGTTTTCTAAATCCATAGCTGAACTCATTCAAAATAAAGAAGGAAAAGCAATAACATCTAAATTAATTATCGACCATATCTTAGAAAAACACGGGGAACGAATACAAAAACCCTATATATCTTCTTTAATTGACATTATTCAGAACTATTTTAAAGTCGAAGTCCCTAAAATTAGTGGAGTGACAGATCTACTTGGATTTCTATAGATCTTAATGAAAGGGATTATAAGTTATATTTTATGAATTAAAAAAAGAAATAGAGGTGATTTCATTTTCGATATATACCATATTTATATACAGCATCGGTCATAGCTTACACATTCTCATGCTTAGCTTCATTAGGAATGCCCACAACACCACCATCTACAAGATATCCTCCACCTTCCTTACAATCTTCAATACATTTTTCTATTAAAATAGTAAAATCTTATCTAAACTTATAAAAACACAGTCATTTTCGTGAAACAAACCTTTTACGTAGTTTACTATATTTCTCTTTAATATGGAATGAAAGCACAATTTTATGGTATATGGGGAGAATCGGAAAATTTTTGGTATTAACAAATATATTTATACAGAATTCCCTTAATATTCCTTATATTCAAATTAGAATTTCTTTTAAAAAATGAGATTTCATAAAGATTATCCAAAAATGCCATTCGTATATCATCAAGAAATTTTTGAATGCTTTACTGAACCCCATTCTTTAATTAACTCCTCTTTAGATAGAAAACACTTTGATTGTGCACATTGTGGTAAACCACTACACGGAAAAAGATTAAAACGTCATATAAATATATGCCAAAAAACAGCGATACATTTTTTTTGTTCTAAAGAGTGTAAAAATATGTGGTGTTTCGATACCCAAAAAAGGAGATAAAATTTGAAAATATTTTTTATCTTTTTATAAAAAAAACTTATAGATGAAATTCAGTTCCAACTATTCCAAAAGTATGAGATGGATCTCTCGACATGATTTTATTAAATTCAAAACCAGTACAGTGCATTCCACACGTTATTTCTGGATTTAATCCTTCGATAAACCGAACTGATTCTTCAATATCTTCCATTTTTTCCCATTCTTTATGAAATCCACCGATTATGGCATAAATTTTGTTAATCCCAGTTAATTTCTGCCCATGTTTTATGGTATTTACTATCCCTGTGTGTCCACATCCCGTAATTACTACAAGTCCTTTATCCTTAACATTAATATAGATTGATATTTCGTCTCTAAATGTATTTTTTGCAAATTCATTTCTACTTTTCATCAAGTAGATCCCTTTCGTTAGTTCTCTATCATCAAAAACTTCAATTTCTCCACTTGTAGTGATCCCGGCTGATAATTTAATTGGTTTTTGAGTCTCTACAATTTTAAGTTTATTTTGAGAAACTAAGTTTTCAATTATGTTTCTATTCAATGAGGGTAATTTTATATTAAAGATAAAAGTATTTTCTTTCTGCAAGTCACGAAATCTTTCTGTTAATTCTTCTGGAGTATAATATGCTTGATTTGATTTTGGAACTAAAATTATGTTTTGATTATATGAATTAGGTGTTAAAACTATTTCACATCCCTCTTTAAGTTTAGGAAGTACACTCATCAACCCACCAAAATGATCCAAATGCCCATGACTTAAGATCAATTTATCATAGTCCTTGAAATCTATACTCATGCCTTCTGCGTTAGATATTATAGAATTTTTGGGTCCTCCCGCATCTAGAAGATATTTTTTTGTTTCCTCTCCTTGTTTTATTTCAATACTCATAGCGAGCCCATGCTCCGCTAGATATTTACTTGCATTAGTATGAGGTTGTATAACTTTTCCTCTAAATTTTTCTTCGGTTAATAGTGTTGAAAGAGTTGTATTTGTAGTCAAAATTTTAATCGTTAAATTACCACTTTCAATACCATCTGATATATCTATACTCATTTTAAACTCCTAATTATTAGGTTAATATCTTATAATATCATCTATTTTTTTTATATTTTATTCAATTCATCTCTTCTTTTATTAAAAAGAAACCTATTTTTCTGATTATTATTTTCCACGCTTCTTCTCTTTCTTCCTTGGAAGAACTATTCAATTTGTCATATAATCTCTTAATTTCTTCTAAGAGTTATATCCCCTTTTAAAACGAATAAGATAGATGCGCCGCCCGGGAATTGAACCCGGGTCGCCAAGTAATTGCGAACAATGCCTTTTTCATGGTTCATGGCAACCTGGCATACTTACCACTATACTAGCAGCGCATATTTGTTAATAATAAGAATATATTAAAAAATTAAAATTTAATGATTCTTTGAAAATCTAGGTTATTGTACAATTTCGGATATAACTTGTTTGATAGTGTTATTATTGACAAAATCCTCTAATTCTTGTAGACTCTTAGGTAAACCCTCTCGGACACCTATTTCCAAACATTCTAAGTAAGACATAGCAGTTGCCATTTTTGATGTTTTCTCAAGAGAGAAATTATTTAGTCGAGAGATTAAGATTCCAGTTAGAAACGCGTCTCCCGCCCCCGTTGTATCCATGATTGAATCTCCTGCACTATAAACTCCACTATTTATAATAGTCTTTCCATCTGAAATAATTGAACCATTAGGGCCATCAGTTATAGAAATTAATTTAATTCCCATTTCCAAGAAACTTTTAATCATAAGAGTTTTTTTATTTTCACCTGTAAATTCTTGAGCTTCTTCCAAATTCATTGATACCACATCGGAATTGGAAATCAAGATTTTTGCCCATTTTGCAGCATTTTTAATGATTGACATACTAGGAGCAGCAAAAATCATGCCACCCTTGTCTTTTGTCAATGTTATTGCTTTTTCAATAGCTTTACACCCATCATCAGAAGTTAAAGATGTCCAAGCGAATGCTTTAACATTCCCAAATAATTTTTCGTTAATATCTGAAGGTTCTAATAGATTATTAGCACCTTTATAAGCAAGAATACTTCGATCTTTTCCCCATGGAGTTCTTAATATTATTGATAACGCTGTTGTATCTCTCTCAGTTTGAATTACTTGAGATAGGTCTACGCCCCGTTTCCTTAAATCGGTCAGACAAATTTCTGCTGAAAAATCATTACCCATTACGCCAATATAAGCACTATTTAATCCTAGCATTGAACCGTTTGCAGCAATATTAGCACCTGACCCGCCTGGTACAAATCTAACACTTTTAACATTCAATTTACGAGAGTATTCAATCGCTGTATACTTTTTAATAATATCTTTATCGAATAATTCAAAACGTAATATATCGTCAATCTCAATCATAATATCTAAAGTGTTACTCCCAATCGCAATTAATTCTGGGAAATTCATATTTATCACTTAAAAAATACAAAATTTTGATTTGTAGAATAATTTTAAAATAGACATAAATCTTTTAATAATTTTGCTAAGAAATAGTTTTTAGAAAATTTAAAGATTAGATTTATTCGTTGTTTTTCATTTATTGGTATTATGATTCTTCTTTACTTTTGCTAACAAGCTTTCCCATTTTTTTTGTCATGCGATGTGTAAGTTCTAGAAAGGCTTTTTCAACATTATCTCCAGTTTTTGCTGAAGTTTCAGCATATAAACAGCCTTGTTTTTTTGCAAATTCTTCAACTTCACTCTTATCTATTATATGACCAATTTCTGGTATTAAATCGGATTTGTTTCCTATTATTATGCTGGGGATATCATTAATTACTAGACTCCGCATTTCTGAAAGCCATTCTTTCATACTTGAAAAGGTTTGATGTCTTGAAAGATCAAATACAACCAATGCTCCAAATGCGCCTTCATAAAAGCTACGATGGAGAAATTTAAATTTTTCCTGACCGCCTATATCCCATATATGAAGTTTTACAATTTTCCCAGGTTCATATTCTAAAGTCTTAGTTAAAAAATCAACGCCAATAGTTAATTTATATTTTAAAGTAAATTCATCATGAACGAATCTGTTTAACAAACTCGTTTTTCCTACTGCCCCGGGTCCTATGATAATCACTTTGAAGCTTAAGGCGCTGCTTGTTGCGGTTGAGTTATAACCCATTATACATCACCAGTTTGTGCAGTAATTGACTAAATAAATTAATGGAACATTTCATAAAGGGACACATTTTTAATGCTAATTTTAATTTTATAATTAAATCTATAATTATTTGTTATATTTTTAAGTTTAATCAAAAGTATAGTTTTTTTTAAAAATAGGGATATATAATTATCTTCTCTTATAAATAGAAATTAATTAAATACTGACAATAGAATCGATTTTGACAAATTTTTGCCAAAAATATAAGCAAGTGAAAAGCATAAAAATAATTTTATTCGTCTGATTTCAGTCGATTTAATTCTTTCTCTAATTCGGCTATCTTTTGATCAGATGTACCAGAAGCGGCACTAGGTAAGGCAACTCCCATTTCTACTTGGATTTCGGCATCAATTTCCCCTAAAACATCCTTGACATCAGTATCGGTAACTGCTGTATCGACCATTATGTCACTTATTCCGTCAGTTGTAATTTCCTCGGTAACAGCAAAATCTTCCATATCAACTCCAATAGAGGTCATCATTTCTGTAAGTTGAGGTATAGAAAGCTGGTTCTTTAATGCACCTAGACTTGCTGCAATCCCTTTCATTACTTCAGCAACATCCTTTACTGCATGAGCTTGTTCTAATTTAAACACCATTCCTTCTAGGTTTGTTCTAAAAAGGTCAATTGCTCTAGCTTGTTTTTTTACTTGTAAATAGTTACGAGCATGAAATTCTGAACCTTGCAAATCACCTTGTTTTCGAAGATTTACAGCCTTATCTCTAGCTAGTTTTGCTGACATTTCCATTTTTTTAGTCTGTCTCGTTAGACGTTTGTTAAAAACTTTCAATTTAACTGTAGCAGTGCGGACATTATCAGTTTTTTTTCCACCAGACAGCCATTTTGAGATATCTTTTAGAAAACCCATCTTTATCAAATCTAATAAGTAATTATATAATATATAAATGCTATGATTGGTATTTAATTTTTTGTAGACCAATCATTATTCTCGTTAAGTTAAAGAGTAAATTTGATATATATTGATAAAATTATTAATATTACTGATTGTTAAATTAGATTAGCTATAAATATTAAAATTATTATTATAAAGTTATCATGTCGTCTGTAGATTCTAAACTTTATCAATATGCTGTATCAACAGCAAAGGAGGCAGTTGCTTTAGATAGTCAGGGCAAATATAGACAAGCTATAAACAAATATCAACGTGCAGCGGAAATCCTAATGCAGTTCATGAAATACAATAAAAATCCTCAAATGAGAATCTTATGTCAAAAAAACATCGAAGAATATGTTGAACGCGCAAAAATATTGAAATCTCAACTTGGAGGAGTTAGACCAAGAGGTGCAAGACCTAGTACAAGTCCTAATGCCTCGGGGGATGTTGATACTGGTAAAACTGAGGCGGGTGTATCATCCGAAGAACAAGAACTCATTGATATGATATCGGGAACAATTGTTACAGAATCTCCTAATGTTAAATGGGATGATATTGCGGGCTTAGAAAATGTTAAACAGGCGGTAAGAGAAGCAATTGTTTTACCAATAGCAAAGCCAGAATTATTTACTGGTGCGAGAAAGCCTTGGTCGGGAATATTACTCTTTGGGCCCCCTGGATGCGGTAAAACATTATTAGCTAAAGCAGCTGCAACTGAATGTAATGCTACATTTTTTAGTGCATCTTCTGCTGATTTACTGAGCAAATGGTTAGGTGAAAGTGAAAAATTAATCAGTTCTTTATTTAAAGTCGCGAGATTAAAAGCTCCTAGTTTAATATTTATGGATGAAATAGATTCAGTTGCAACAAAACGGGGAGAAGGAGCTGAGAGTGGTGGTGAGCGAAGAGTTAAAACTCAACTATTAAGCGAAATACAAGGATTAAAATCAGGTCATGGAAAACCATTATTGGTATTAGGGGCAACAAATCGCCCTTGGGATATAGATAATGCTATGCTAAGTAGATTTGAAAAAAGGGTGCATGTACCTCTTCCAGATTTAAAGGGTAGAGCCGGGATTTTTAAAATCCATACTGAAGGAGTAGATTCAGCTTTGACAAATGAAGATTTTGTTGAATTAGCAGTTAGGTCTGAAGGTTATTCTGGAAGAGATATTGCAAATGTATGTCGTGAGGTAATAATGCTGCCCGTACGTGAATTAGATATGGGCGGGCTTTTGGAAGATTCATCCAAAGATGTTAAGGTTAGGTCTATCACATTAAAAGATTTCAAGAAAACACTTAAAAAAGTAAAACCGATGACCAATGCAGCAATGCTAAAACAATATAATGCATGGGCAGAAGAATTTGGAGAATATTAGAAAAATAAATGATTAAAATGGAAAGACAAAGAGAAGAATCAAGTGAAATACCAAAGGAAGTAAAAGTAAAAGCCGAAAAAGAGCTAAAAGAATTAAGGAATGAGCTTGCTAGGTTAAGACAGTTAAAAAAAGAAAAAGAACAATTGGAAACAGAAGCGACTCAAAAACAAATCATTAAGCAAGAAGAGATTAAGACTACAGAATTAGACTATATAGAAGATGAATTTGACAAACTTGAAGAGATTTTATCATCTAAGCTAGGTGAGATTGATAATAAATTATATCAACAACATGCTGATCAGATCGAAGCAGATTTGCAATCTCTTGAACAAGAAATTATAGGAGAAAAGGGTTTAATAGAAAAAAAATTAACTGCTTATGATAATTTATTAGATGCTTATCCTTGGCTTGAGGAGGAAAGAAAAAAATTCATGTATACTATGCCTAATAAAAGTAAAAATAAAAATGATTATGTCTCCTGGAAAACAGAATGGGCAAAAGTCCTTTTTGACTATGCACGATTTGCTGTGCTTCATATAATATATACAAGAGAATTAATTTCTCATAAACCATTTTTAAACTTCACCAAACGTGAACAATATATAATAGAAATAGCTGAGGAATTAATTAGTCAAAATCAAGCGAAATGGCTCTCAAAAAAGAAAGATAAATTAAGAGTATATTGGAAAACACTTGATGTATGGTCAGATGAAATATATAATTGGGCATATGAAAATGGAAAAATCGAACCTATTATGATTTATGAACTCAGAGAAGCAAAACAAGAAGATTTTAGTTCACTTCCACTTGAAGATTTGGAAGAGATTTTTAAGATCCTAGCAAAAAACCGTAAAGCAAAAGTTATGAAATTAGAGAATGGACAAATGGCATTTAAAATAAAGTTAGAATAATCAATTTAATTATAAAGATGGGAAATACCATTGTTTCCCAGTTAAGATATTTTCCCTGAATTTTGCAATACCACTTTTTTCTAGGGATTCTAAAGCACGGAGAGTACGATCTTGTGACCATTCCAAGCTAGCACATACATCTTCTAAAGTAAGAACACCTTTCTTTTTGGCTAAATCAACAACCTTTGCTTCATCACTCGTATATTCAATAGGAAAAAATTTTACAATGATTGCTCCTGAATCTAATTGGTTTATATCCTCAATTACCTTCGTTTTTTTCAACAATCTTAAAGATTTTTCGACATCTTTTACTTCAATATTACCATTTAAAATTCCTGTATTTACTAATTCAAAGACTTCTGATAAGGGGATAATTCCTCCAGTTTCCTCTTTACTCATTAATACTCTTTGGTATGCTAACATTCCTAATTTTTGGTGATCAATTTTCGAGAATTTTCTCAATACATCATGCTCTGTTATTTGTTCCGTAATAATTTTTGAAGTAGGAATATTATATTTTCGCTGTAATTCTTTTACTTCTTGTCTTAACTCAGGAGTTAAAGCTAACAGAACGCCATGTTTTTTAGCTAACTCCCTAAGTTTATCTTTTGTAAACTTTTCAACAGAAGCTTTTGATTGCATATCTTTCATCTTAAGTTCTGCAGCTTTTTTTTTCATTGCTTCTTTTAAATCAATCTCATCTTCAATTTTTCGAATACCCATTTCTAGATAGCACTATTTTTTAATACCTTTATTGATTAATAATAATAAATCTTCTTAATTCTTTCTATTTTAATTGAATATGATTGAATCTACAAATTTCAGGCAAATTAATGAAATCGAGAAAGAAATCATATCTAAATCGTTATCTAAAATTACTCCTAAAATTATGCAAATTTTTGTAAGATCTAAGAAGAAATTATATATTTCACTAATCGAGTCAAATTTGAAAACAATTTACCCAACTATTTACTTGATACCCAATGAATCTTTAAAAAGACTAGATTTAATTGAATTTAAAACTAAGATATATTCAGCTGGACTATATTTTGGATTCATTAAAAAAGGAAATTTTTATATAAGCTTAGAAGGTACAGAATTTCTATACAAACAGGGAATTCTTTCTGATCTTAAACGGTTACATCTTACCATGGAGGGAGAAAAATCAGTTTTATATGGAAACAATATTTTAAAGAAGACGGTTATCAAAACATCCTCTAATCTACAAAAAGGTGATTTCTTATTAATTTTTAACAAATTAAATGAAATTCTAGCCATTGCACAATCTAATGTTAATAACAAAAATCTACAAAATCTAAAACCTAATGATGTTATTGCTTTTAATTTAAGCGATAAGGGAATATATTTGAGAGAAAAGCAATAATCAAGAAATAGACTCGATTTATTTATTTGTATAATTAATTTTTAAAAGGGAGGATTTCGCCTACTAATACTCCCCTATAATTTTTAATAATATTAGTATATGAATTTTTTTACTATCTATATATTTAAATTCAATAGGACCAAATTTCTACAAAATTAATATATAAAAAAATAAGGTGTTAAAACTATTTTAGTAAAAAGGATTCTATGATTTTTGAATTTAAAAAAGTATCTTTAATTTTTTTCATATTTTTCATTTAAATATTTAATATCTTCTGATGAAATCTTTTTCATCTCATCTTTTAGTTGATCATGGAGTCTTGTAAATTCAGAGATGAATGAGAGAGGAGCTTTTATCAATTCAGTTTTAATAGTATCATATTCTTCTTCATCTATAAATATTTTTCGAAGTTTGTTTTCTAACTCTAACGGAATTTTTGTATATTTTCCTGAAAGGAGAAGAGGTTGTTTTTTACTTTTAATAATCTTATAAGGAAAGTTTGAGAAGTATTTTTCTATTAAGCTAAATGCTCCTTCATATTGCGATATATTTTTTACCGAATTTTTTAATTCATGGCTAAATTTTTCTTCAAAATCTGCAGTAAATTTAACAACTGAATCTATTAAGAGTTTTGATGTTTTCGACGCTACTAGTCCTACAGTTATTCGTTCAGATTCTCTTAAAATTAAAATTCCATCTTCTAAGTTGATTTTTAATACGCCCCCTATATGCATTACTTCTTCACTCATAAGTTGAACTGCATTCAAAAATCCAGTGTAAATTGTTTCACTTATATTTGATTCAGACCAATCATGATCATATAAAGGGTGACCATCTCTATCTTTTACAATAATTCTATGGATTGTAAAAGGTAAAATATATAATAGTTTTGGTTCTCTAACAGCAGTAAACATGAAAATTAAACCACCAAACATTATTGTAATATCAGTATATAGAATAAAAATTGGATTATAAAGATACAGCGCATAAAAAACAAAACCAATAGGAAAGATAAATAACACCCCGATAAAAAATATAGAAGCTTCTTTTTTTATTAAAAATGGGGCATTTAACCACGTTCTTATCCCCCAATAAAATAAATAACACATTGGAATACCACTAAATATAATAGCTACAACACCAAATAATCCAATCCATTTTATTCTGAAATATCCTGTTTCTTCAATTATTGCTACTGCACCCGGTTGGAATCCTAAATATATAAATAAAGCAGTTAATCCGGAGACTATAATAAGACTTGGGGTATAATAAGTTTCTTTGAGAGTATAGTTTACACCTATTATTATAAAAATTGTGGCGGGAATAAGCATAAACGCATTTATTTGTCCAATGATTAAATTTGTAAAAAGGAATGATAAACCATCCAATAACATAAGGAGCCAAATACATATAATGCCTAACCTAATAAAAAACAATGATCTTATTTTTTTGGCTTTCGGGCTATAGTATGTAACTATTGTGAGTCCTAATCCAACAGTAGCAACTAGAAAATCAATAAAAACTTCAATGTTCCAGTTTAATACCATACTCATACCTCTTGTTGATTCGATATTTTTTTTTCTTTAATATATAATTTTAATGATTTTAAGGTGCTAATAATCAACTCCTTTAAGTTCGATTTAATGCATATTTCTTTATCTGAAACCTCACTTAAAGTAATTACATCCTGATCTATCAAATTGTTAATTCTGTAATAAACATCTTCCCTTTTTTCTTCTATCTCTTTAAATATCTCTGATTTAAGTAATTTATCATTCTCAACTAACAAATGAATTAATTTATTATTAATTCGATCTCTTAAAAGAAATAAAATCTTCCCTACATCTTCTTTCATATCAAATGGGATGAAAACTGTATAATTTCCTACCTTTATTTTATTGATATAATTAAAATTTAATAACATCTCTAGGTGCCATACCAATTGTCCTGAACTTCCTGACTCATTTAGCAATGCTTCCTTTCTTAAGATAGAAAAATGTATACCTGGATTCACTCTAATGTATTTGTAAATTTTTCTTCTAGTAGGATTTGAAAGAACTGTTTCCCTTGAGAACTTTGAACGTTCAATCAAGATTTTTTTATTTATTAAAAATTGTATTATAAATAAAAGCCCGTTTCTAGGTAATTTCAATCTTTTTTTTGCTGTATTGTAGAGAGTTTCCACATCTAATATTTTGTTTTTACTCATAATCTCCTCAGCTATCTCTATAACTCTCTTCACACTTGGATGTTCTAATCCTATAGACTTAGATAAAATCTGAGTTTTCATAATAGAGATAACCAATTGTAATATAAGATTGAAACCTAAAAAGTATGCTTGAAATTCAGAGGCTTTAAGAATTTCAAGTTTTATTAATTTCCTAATGTTGGTGTCTTTTATACTTCTGTTAAGAATTCTATAAAGATTGCTTCTTAATAAATATAGATATAAAGCATTGCTGAAAAGATAATAATTGTATTTAAATCTGAACTTTCTTGAATACCTAAAAAATTGATAGCTTCTTTTTTTGATTATTTCAATCCTCTTATTATTTTGTAAGTCTAAAACATTAATTTTTTCAAGAGGATTAAAATGTTTTTTAAGGTCATAATTTATTAGATTCAACATAACAAAAAGGATTCCTTTAAAATTACACTTTTCAATTTAAATGTAATTTATTTTGTCCTATAAATTCATATAGACCGAAATTCCCAAAAATTATTTATCTGCTTTTTTTATGAGACAAAAAAAAAAGCCAATAGTATCATGAAGGTGTGGATACAAGCGTTGTGAGAACTTTAAATTTTTTAATAAATTAACACCAAAAACGTTAGTTAATCCTTCCACACCATAATTTTTGGAAATTTCAATAATCTCAAAATTATTGAATTTATTCAATACATCATTAACAACTAGCTCGTTTTCTTCAGGGGCAATAGAACACGTACAATATAAAAGGATCCCTCCTGAATTTAATGCTTCCAATCCCGCAGTTAATAATTTTTTTTGAATTGAAGACATTTTTTCAATATCTTTCACGTTTTTACTTGTTTTCCTACTTGGATCTTGTCTTACTAATCCTTCCCCAGTACATGGAGCATCTAATAGAATTTTATCAGCTTTAACATTTAAATCTGATAAATTTATAGCATCCATATTAAGTACAATTGAATTAATAATTCCCATTCTTCTTAAATTAACTTCTAAAGCGGGAATTCGATTGATATTTTTATCAATTAAAATAAGTGTGCCTTCATTTTCCATAAGTTGAGCTAAGTGAGTTGATTTACTTCCTGGAGCTGCACACATGTCAACTACAATGTCATTTGGATTAGGATCAAGGATAATAGCTGAAAGCATTGAAGCAATATTTTGTAAATAATAATAACCTTGTAGAAATTCATGAGAAGATCCCAAATTGAAACCTTCTTTAACTACTTTAAATCCATATGGAATCCATTCAATTGGTTCTAACTCATTTCCCTTATTTTCAAGTCGTTTTTTTAATTCCGAAACAGTTATTTTAAGAGTATTGACTCGAATAGAAGGTAATAATGGATGTTCATTTGCTTCTAATAATCTTAATGTTTCATCAAATCCTAAGAATTGGATATATCTTTCTATCATATAGGGGAGATATCTATATTTTTGAGCCAGTTTTTTAACAGTATTAAGTAATTCCGAAATAATATGATCGACTCGAGTTCAATCCTTTAATACTAATAAAAAATAGTGAATTATAATTGTTATTAGAAATGAAATAATTAATATGATTGAAGTAGAAATAAAAGTTAGAATCTTAGATCCGAAGATAATAAAAAACAAATTTGAAGAAAATAAGGGAGTATACAAGTTATCTTTACTGCATGAAGATACCTATTTTAATATGCCAAAAGGATTACGAGATTTTAAAAAAACAGATGAAGCCTTAAGATTAAGAAAAAGTATAGAATTTAATAAAAAAGAACTGACAAATGAGCAAAGAATCAATCATTATATTACTTATAAAGGCAAAAAATTAGATAGTTCTACAAAAACTCGTGAAGAGATAGAGATTAAGATTGAAGATATTAATATGATGAAGAATTTATTAAGAGAATTAGGCTTCCAAGAGATTCTTACTGTTAAAAAGGAAAGAGATTCTTATGAATTTGAATTTAAATCTTTCCGTATAGAAGCGTTAATTGACTATTTGCCAATATTAGATCAACATTTTATAGAAGTTGAGTATTTATTAAATTCTTCTGAAAAACTTGAAGAATCTAAGGAAGTATTATTTGAATTTCTAAGTTTATTTGGAATTAAGAAGGAAGAATCTATAAGAAAATCATACTTAGAATTAATTGTTGATAAGAGTAAAAACAACTTAAAGAAAAATTGAGTATATTCAAAAGAATATACTCAATTAGGAAATGGAAAAGATATAATCTTGATTAGGGTTTCTTATTTAATTAACAATTTATCTAGAAATGCTATTTTTTTATCTAATTCGTGCTTAACCTTATAGATATCGTAATTCTCATATATGGTTTTTATAAGATTTTTTTGAATAGAATCTGAATTTTTGGATATGTCTTGAACTAAATCTAAAAATTCATAATAATTTTTATCTATTCTTATTCTCGCTTCCATAATCTTTTGCTCTATTTGTTTCTAAATAGAATATAAATAAAAAAGAATAAAAATAAAATGGGGTCCAATTTTTAGTTCAATATCTTATTCAATCCTAATGAATAAGATAGAATAAGGTAATTCTATCGATCATTTCTTTAAATCTTTATATTTTCCGTCTAAGATCTGAGCAATATATCGTCGTCCTTTAATAATCCACATAATCTTATGACCTTCTCTTGCTTTTTTACCCCACTCTGATTTTTTGTTGCGATTCTGTTCGATATATCGATATCCAAAAAGATCCACATATTTTACTCCACTTGAAAATTTTTTTATAGGGTATTCAATATCATCAATTTCAACGCTTTTTTTACTTTCAAATATAGCATTAAATATTTTCAATCCATTTTCTTTCAAATTTTCCATATTTTTGAATCACCTTAAATAATGATAGTATCTTGCGCTATAATTTTTTCTTTTTGTTTTTTCTTATCTATAATTATTTCAACATCTTGAAGATTAATAGTAGTTTTCGGAAACATTTCTCCACTATGTAGCCTACCAAATGTATTTTTCTTGTCGTTTGAGAATAAATTGAAATTAAATTCCATGAGATCTTTAGCTTGTTGATTTTTAAATTGCATTAACCATGAAAATTCATCTAAATTTAATAAAAGTTCATCTAATAGCGTAACTTTTTTCAATTCGGTTGTAAAATATGTATCGCGTATTTGAATTGGAATTGGTCGCCCCCATTCTTGTAATTCATCTATTAACATTAAAAAAAATGCTAATGGTTGCTCTTCAAAAATATAATCTTTAAGTTGGGCTTTAAAGTTATGCAATGCAATCGCTCTTGCTACTATAATATATCCATTATATTCATCATTATTTTTTATTTCTTGAGGAGTTCCGATCCCTTTCAAAAGAGAAAGCGCAGAAATAACACCATGATCTAATCCAACTGGATCCTTATATCTATATTCAGGATGCCCATCTGGTTGAGTTAAGAAAATTTGAGCATCCTGAGCGGATAATTTCTGATCCCTAAATCCTGCTCCTTTTCTTATTAAAGTACATGCCTCTTTAGAAAGACCTTGTTCTAGAATTTTAAGGTATTCCTCTTGTTGACCCTTCCAAGTTAAATTGATTTCAAAAGGAATAAATTCTAAATCAATAGTTGGATAGCATTTTAAAAGTTGGTTAACAAGTGAATAGTTAACCGCGGTTGTCATTTTTCCTAAAGGATAACCAATATCATGGATGAGTCCAGTTATCCACCAAAATTTATCCTTTAACAATTTCTTATCTAGTTCTGTTAATTCAGAAATCAATCCTTCTAGAGATCCTTGTCCTAAATCTTGTTCCAAAAGAAAATCTCCTAATACAGCTACACGAAGAGCATGTTCAGTATGATCTCGATAATATTTTCTCACGCTAGTACTATAAAGAAATGCCTCAAGGTCTGGTAAAGCTCGTATAAGATATAATAATCCTTCAGATTCAATTCCCCTTTCTTTAGATACGTCAAAAAGAGCAGTAGATAGATCTTTTTTCTTTCCCGTTATAAAATCTAAATCTAGATCTAAGCCCTCAATATCCTTTAACGACTTTTTGATATATTTCTCAACTGGTTTCTGAACCTTGTTAAGAATTTTTGTAGTAAAAACAGAAATTTTTTTTCCAAAAAATCCTAACTTATCCAATTCTTCTTGTGCTTCTCTTAAATCTTTATCTATATCTTTGAACGATACCATATTTTTATCTTTTTTGAACTCTTCAACAGCTTCAGGATGCACTTCCTCTAAAGTTTTTTCTATGGAATTCATTATGTTAGAAAGCCATTGACTAAAACTAGTACTTTGACCTGAAATACGATTTAATATCCAATCATCATCAATCCGGTAATCTTTCAATTCAAATCCTCTTAATTTTATTTAACTTACATAATAGGTGCTTAAGATTTTTAAATGTAATAATAATTGTTGATTCAAAATATTAAATAATTTATATTATTATCTTTTAAATCCTATTTAGTCTAAAAATTTAAATGCATGTTAAGCTATTTTAAACCAAATAAACAAAACAAAGAAATTAATTTCTTAAAAGGGATTGTTAAAGTTCATCTAATTTTACATTAAAAAACCATCTTAAAACTGAAGTGCCCTATGGTTTATTTTGAGATTAATAGATTAGGATTTAATTGCGGGAAAATTAAGGAAAGGTGTTCTAAATACCCCAAATTCTGTATGACTTGTATTAAAAATAAATTAAAACAACTTGGTTTTGAAATAGATTCTAATTTAAAAGTATTTGAAATTGAATCTGATGAACGTCGTATTAAGATGGAACAGGAATTAATCTTGCGAAAATTTTCAGAAATCCTCAATATAAGACATGTGATAATTATCGATAAAGAATCCGGACTAACTCTACTTAACTATCCTGTCTCGGGAGAAGAAATTAATGCAGATTTGTTGAGTGGATTCATTCAGGCAAATATTACATTTTCCGAATCCCATGAAGTTTCATATAAGTCTTCACAATCGACAAGAAATCATAAGTATTATGAATTTCAATATCAAAACTTCAATATTCTCTTAAGAGATGGAGAATTTATTAGACTCTGCCTAATGCTTGATAATAAAGCTTCTGAAAATATGAGAACTCAAGTTTTCCACTTTATTCCCGAATTTGAAGAAAACTTCCAACAAGAATTAATTAATTTTAGAACTGCCGGGATGTTTTATTTTAAAAATATGGTTGATTATATTATTGATTCATTTGAAATTAAATTAGTGTTCCCAATGAGTCTAACTCAATCGATCGCTCCAAATATTTTAGAAGGCATCAATCAAAATCAAATTCAAAATGCTATTTTTAATATTGCTAAGGAATTACTTGTGTCAAAATCCTTCTTTTTTATTAACAATTTATTGAATCGAGTAAAAAAAATCGTTAATTTAGATGCGAGTGTTATTTTATATGAGATATATCAATTGGTGGAGAATAAAGTCATAATTCCTACAAAGTTAGAAGCAGCTATGAGTAATTTGGAAATGTTTCAAGAAGCTCAAGAAGAAAAAGTTGCAAAATATAAACCTATTTCATCTATAATCATAATAGATTCAGATTTTGAAGAACTAAAAGAGAAAATTGACGATATGGACGAGAATTCTGCAATTAATGTGATTAGGGAACTTATCAAAAAAGGTAAAGCTGCTGAGAAGGCTCTAGCTTATCAAATAGGAGAAAAAGAATATAAGAAAGCTCTATTTCTTGCAAGAGAATTTAATTTTAAAAACGAAATTGATCGGATTTCAAACATGTTGTTGGAATTAGATAAACTAGTTAAACAAATAGAACTGGATTTTAATATTAAAGCTGGAGAAAACGCTGAAAAAAGTGGTGATTACATCAGTAGCATTCAGTATTATCAAAAAGCATTAAAAATTCTCGAAAGTTTTTTAATATATAATATTTCTGATTCTCGAATTAAAAAATTGAAAAAAAAAATTATTAAACTCCGTGAAGCGATATAACTAATTAGATTATTCTACATTCAATCTCACAACATCATGATGACAAACGGATAACGATGATTCAGAGGGTGCAATTAACCTCACATTATCTAAAACTTCCACAAAGGAAGAAAGAATTACCAAGTTCTCATTATTTCCAATTAACTGGACTTCATCATGAAGTAGACAATTATCTGCTATTATAGCTCTTTCACATTTAACATTCTCAGAGATGTAAGTCTCGTTATAAATCAGCGTGTCTTTAATTTCTGTATTTGCTCCTATATACACATTATTTCCAATTATCGTATTTGGTCCGATTTGACAATTTTTTCTGATAACAACGTTTTCTCCAATCGCGACAGGAGGTTTTATCAAAACTTTACCCTCAACATCTAGATTCTTACCAATTAGATTTTCATTTTTCGATTGTTGGTTTTTTAACAATTCATTCATTAATTGAATATTACCTTCCAATAATTCTTCTGGTTTGCCAATGTCCCTCCAAACACCTGATATTGAATAATAATATAATTTACTTTCTCTCGCAAGATTTGGAAATACATTCCTTTCAATTGATACTTTCTTTTGAGGTTCAATATATTGAAATACTTCGGGTTCTAAAAGGTAAATACCTGCATTGATATACATCGGAATACGTTTACCATCTGGGGGATTATATTCATTTTTTTCAAGAAATTGTAATATTTTGTTTGTATCTTCTTCTACAATTAAAACACCATATCTAGAGGGATCAGGAACAATTTTGCTTCCAATTAAGCCTACTCCTTTATGCTTTTCATGAGTTCTGATCATTTCTTTAAGATCAAAGTTTAATATGACATCCCCATTCAACATAAAGAAGTTTTCATCTTTTAGGTAATCTTCCGCTAATTTTATAGCCCCAGCAGTCCCTAAGGGATTTTTCTCATCAGTATATTTTATATTTACTCCAAGTTTTTCTCCATTTCTAAAGTAATTCTTAAGTACATCAGACATTACACTGACAGCTAAGATTATTTCATTAATCCCAGCAGTTTTTAATAACAAAATTTGTCTTTCTATCACTGGTTTATTAACCACAGGAATCAAACTCTTAGGGATAGTACAAGTTAAAGGACGTAAACGGGTTCCCCAGCCTCCAGATACAATTATTCCTTTTGTCATTTCTATTGTTAAGTGATTTTATAAAAATCTTGTTTTCTAATATATTTTTAAGGAATTAACACAGAAATTAAAATTTATTTAATACTCATCTAAAGGAATAAAAGAAGTTTATAGTTCAATTTGCTCAGGTCTTAGTCTTATTTCGTCTGGTTTTTTTTTCATTTCTTCTATTGATTCTTCATGAATAATTTTTTTAATATCAGTGAAATACCATGTTATAACAACGCTTACGGCTTGTAAATATAGAACAATAATAAATAGAAGCCGAATTCCAAGAAACACTGCTAATGGACCAGATATTATCATTCCAAGGGGTGTAATAGCAGCAGCAATGCTAGTAACAATTGAAAATACTCTACCTTGAGTCTCTGGAGGTACTTTCGTTTGGAGTATTGTAAGAAACATGGTATTCGCTATAGGGATCATAGATGCATGAATCAATGATCCAATACCCATCAATAGAAAATAGCCTTTTGGTGCTAGGGCTGTAATTAAATACCCACCGACTCCTATAAATACAGAATATAATATTATTAATTCCTTATGTTTCCAATGTTTTTTAGTTGAAGCTATTATGGCACCGATAACAATACCAATCTGTAAAAATGCGCTGACAAGAGCAAAATCTAGTTCTCCTCCAGAGTGATCTATTAAAACAAATAATGACATCTGGGTTGTAAAGGGCATATTTAAAAGGTTAATAACTGAAATGAATATAATTAAAATTAGAAAACTCCTCACAGATTTTAAGATAGTTAAACCGTCCTTAAATTCCTTAAAATATGAAACTTTTTTAGTTTGTTCCGATTTTGACAAGATCGAGGGAATTTTAATTAATAATAATGGAATGATTGCTATAAAAAAAGTGAAAATGTCAACCCAAAGTATTTTTTCAATTTCGAAGAAAGCTAATAAGGTTGCTCCTACTATAGGACCAATTACCTGAATAACACCTGTGAATAAATAGTTAATAGCATTCATTCTACTTAGATATTTCTTAGGGATCATTATTGGGATAATAGCATTCACGGTCGGGTAATGAATCGCTTGACAAATTCCCCGGAAAATGTTCATAGTTATCACAAGCCAAATATTTGCAATTCCAGTAAGAAAAAACAATATTATTAAAAAAGTTAGAAACGCTTGAAGGGAATCCGCTAATGCAATAACAATTTTTCTATTCCATCTATCGATAAACACTCCTACTATAGGTGGAATGATGACCATTGGAAGTGAACCTAAAAAAAATGCAATAGATACAGTTATCGGATTTAAGGTTTCTTCTGCAATCCACCAGATAATAACAAACCGAATAATAGAGGAGCCTAATATCGAAAATAATTGACCTCCCCAAAAAAATAAATATGCACGGAAGGTGTTTTCAGATGTGTTTGCATCCATGAAATGTAAAATTAATCATTATTTCAAAAGGTTAGGAAATTAATAAAATAATTTTGGAGATTCAAGACTTCTAAAAAAAGTAAAAAAAAAGAAATTTTATTTTTTAAAAAGTGGGTCATTCTCTTGTAGGACCCTGCGCTCAACCTTCCCCATAATACTCTTAGGAATTTCGTCAATTATATCAATCATAGCGGGGCATTTCCATTTTGTCAAATTCTTTTCAGTCCAAGCTATTAAATCTGTTCCTGTAATTTTGCCTTTGTACTCGGGTCTTAAGGCTACCCATGCTTTTGTGATTTCTCCTACTTTTCCTGCTGGATCGGGTAGACCCGCAACAGCTGCCTCAGAAACAGCCTCATGACTCATAAGTAAACTTTCAACTTCAGCGGGGAACACTGAATGACCCGCAACTTTAATTAATTGTTTCTTTCTATCCCTTATAGCAATTGTTCCATCTTCATTCATAAATCCGATATCACCAGTTAGAAGCCATGTTCGACCATCCCATTTTTTCAATGTATCTGCTGTTTCTCCCGGTTGATTTAAATATCCTTTCATAACTTGAGGACCACAAACGCATATTTCTCCAGTATTTTCTTCTCCATATTTTGATCCAGATGAGCCATTTGCTATTAGTCCTTTCTCAAATTCGTCTGCATCAAAAATTCCCCAATCCGTACCTGTCAATGGCATCCCAATGGTTCCAACCGGGCTCTCACCGAATAGATTCCCGGCACTTACTACAGGACTAGCTTCTGAAAGCCCATATCCCTCCACAATTCTTCCTTGAGTATTTTCTTGGAAAGATTTTTGCACAGGAGCATGCAAAGGTCCAGCCCCTGAAATACAAAGTCTTAACCTACCCATTAAATTCGGGAACTTTTCTAAATTTGGAAAATCCGCGATCCTCTTGAATAATATTTCAGCACCCGCATAAAAGAGACCTTTTGGAGCATCAATATGCGTTATTTCTTTTAAAAATTCATCCGTAGGTGGAGGTCTTGGAAAGAGCATCATCCATCCTCCTAATCCTATAGCTACATTCATAACAGCTGTCATTGCAAATGAATGATACAATGGAATTGCCCCAATATCACCTACTCCAGGATCTTCACCACCTACCCATAAAACGCATTGAATTGCATTAGAAACTAAGTTGAAATGTGTTAAAACTGTTGCTTTAGGAACCCCCGTAGTTCCACCGGTCATAATAAACGTAGCTGTATGCTCAGTAGGATCAAAATCAACATTTGGCAGATCTACTTCAGTATTAAGAAGATCCATAAAATTTATTGCACTAGGAAAATCAACTTTTCCTGTGGGTATCTTTCCAACCATTTTCCCTAATTTCTTCTTCATTCCTGATAACCCAGAAGCTAAATCTGCTATATTTGTATAAATCACCATCTCAATATTAGTCCTACTAATAATTGGACGTGCTAATTCTCCATATAATGCATCCAAGGTAATTAAAACCTTTGAGTTGGTCATTTTAAGTTGATGTAATACTTCTAGAGGTTTGTAAGTAGGATTTATACCAGATGCAATTACTCCTAATTTTACGGTTGCATAAAAACAAATAACATATTGAAAACAATTTGGCATCAAAAATGCAACAACATCTCCTTTTTTCACACCTAATTTATCTAAAGCTGTTGCTAAAGAATCAATGGCTTGTCCTGCTTCCTCATAAGTCATCCATGATTCTATAAACCACATCATCCTTTCATTGGTATATTTTTTTCTTTGCTTCTCGAAAAACTCTCCTAATGAAATTCTTTCAAACTTATGATTCTTTGGGGATTCTTTTGGCCACCACTTCTTAAACCATGCTTTATCTTCTTTAACTTGCCATTCTGACATCTTTTTTCACTTATAATAGTTCTTAGTGGATAAAAGTTTATATTTTTATGTTTAAACATTAAGTAAAATTAGCTTAAATTTATAAAGTTTATAAAAAATAACATTTGTCACGATAAATAGACACAGTTCATAGAATTAAGAAGTCGTTCGCAAATTTAATATACTATATAACTCTTTTAAACGTGAAATAGTTTTAAAAGGCATCATCCTTGAATATTGGATAACTTTTGCTTTTGCTTTTACTTTTCTTTTTGAAATATAATCATTACCTATCATTCTTTTCTTCAAATTTTGACGTTGAATTAATATAGGATTAATACCAGCATTTAAAGCTCCTTCAATATCTTCTTTACTATCTCCGATAAATATAACTTCTTGGGGTTTTAAATCAAGTTTTTCAAGAGTAATATCAAAAATCTGTGGCCCGGGTTTTTTATAGCCAATTTCTCCTGAAATAGCTAAATATTTAAAATATTCTGTGAGCTGATATCTGGATAAAACTGAATAGATAAAAGGAGGATGATCAAAATTAGTTATCAAGGCAAGATATTTCTGATTTCTTAAAATTCTTAATAAGGGAATCGCTTCTGAATCAAGTTTTACGTACTTATGCCAAGATTTAACGCAATCATTAGCAATTTTTTTAATCTCATGTGTTTGAAGCTCCAATTTTAAATCCATTGCAAAATCCTTAATTCTACTCTCATATATTGTTAAGTTTTTATCCTTCTCTATGGGTTCTTCTCTTGTAAAAAAACCACTACATAGATTTGCAAAATCTCTTTTAGATAGTGTTAAACCATTCTTTTTCAGGAGGATATAAAATGTTGATAACCAACTATTCCATGCTTTATTGTTATTTTTAGGTATTAATATTGTACCATATAGATCAAAAAAAACCCCTTTTATCAACATAATTATTAACTTTAGTAATTCTTTTTAGTTCATTAAAGAAGTCTGTTTTTTAAAAGTATATTAAAATTATAATAATAAAAGATAAATGATACTATTGATTCAAAATATTTAGATTTAGAAAAAATAACAATTATTGAAAAAATGTTATGTATTCACGGTTTAGACGAAAGTAATTGCCCAACTTGTCGAATATTAAAATCCACTGTACCATTAAAGGGTATTAGTTTTAAAAAGACAAATTTTCTTAATATAAATGATTTATTTTCTAAAAAAAATATAAATCTTGAAAAAAAATTAAAAGATGAAATAACATCTAAAAAAGGCAGTTCGGTTAATTCACGCATCAACACCTTATTAATAAATCAAATCCCTAATTTTAGAAATGAATTTTTCTTAAAGAGATTTAAATATCTCGATATATCCAAAGAAGATAAGTATGGAATTACTAAAAAAATGCATCTGGAAAACCCTGAACGAGAGTTTGAGGAAGAAGACTAAACGCTTCTCGAAAAATTATTATAATTCTTTGATTCAATTCTTACTTATTACATTATTATTTTAAGGGATTATATCATAAATATAAATTATATTACTTGGCTTGGTCATGCGGCTTTCAAAATTAAAACTCATAGCGGAAGAATTATTTATCTTGATCCTTACCAGATTAAAAAAGGAGAAGAGAAAGCAGATATAATTGTTTCTACACATTCTCATGGAGATCATTTTGATTCGAGTAGTATACAAAGCCTTATGAAGGATAATACGATTGTCATAGGACCTGAGAGTATTGCTAGCAGCCTACAAAAATTTGAGGGTACACCATTGAAATTAGGACAATTATTCGCCTATAAAGATCTTTCAATCGAGTTAGTTCCAGCATATAATATTAAGAAGCCTAACCATCCTAAACGTAATGAATGGGCAGGAATAATAGTAACATCAGAAGATAAAAGTGTATATCATGCTGGAGATACCGAACGAATCCCTGAAATGAAAGATTTAGCAAGTCGAAATATTACTGTAGCAATGATGCCCTGTGGGGGAACATACACAATGGATTTTGATGAAGCTACTGACTCTGTAATAGACGTAAAACCTGAGATCGCAATTCCAATGCATAATTGGGGCAAAGATTTAACTAAGTTTAAAGAACTCGTAGAAAAGAAAGATCCAAGTATTAAAGTAGAGATTTTAGAAGAAGGCGGTGAACCTTTAAAAATTTAAATTTTATTTATTTTTATAATCTCTTTTATTATTTCTTTCTTTATTAAATTCTTTTAAATTGATCAAAAATACAAAATTATGATATATAATAATTTTACTAGTTCGTCAATAAACACATTTTTAAGGTGGATTTCCGATCTTAAGAAATTTCTTAAAAAAGATTTTATATTATAGGATTTTAAAAGTAATATATTAAATTCTTAATTTTCAATAAAATTTACGAATATACATCAAAATGTGATGAAAAATGGAAATTGATGAAGAGATAAGAGCCAATACTAACGTAGCGTATATCTCTATGGAGATTGCTATTGATAGTAACATTCCTACATATTCTGGCGGATTAGGTGTATTGTCGGGAGACACTGTAAGGTCAGCTGCAGATCTAGAAATTCCCATGGTTGGTATTTGTTTGTGTTACAGTTCTGGATATTTTTATCAATTTTTTAATGAATTTGGTGAACAAAAAGAGAAGGAAATTGCATGGAATTTCTATTATGAATTTGATAAAGTAGAAAAACCAATTACGGTTAAAATTGAAAATAAGGACGTTCTTGTAAGTGCTTGGCTTTATCGCGTGATTGGGCAATCGGGTCATATCCTTCCGATTTATCTTTTAACTACTGATGTTGAAGGTAATGAAGAATGGATGAAAAAAATGACTGGCTCTTTATATGATAGTAAGAGTCGTTGGAATCGAATTGTCCAAGAAATGATCTTAGGGATTGGAGGAGTTAAGCTTTTGAAATCTTTGGGATATAATAACATTGAAACTTATCACCTTAATGAAGGTCATGGTTCGTTTTCAACTCTTGAATTGTATAACGAATTAGGTAGTATTGAAAAAGTAAAAGAAAAATTTGCTTTTACAACCCACACCCCAGTTCCGGCGGGTCATGATCGATTTAATAAGGATTTAGTTAAAAAAGTATTTGACAATAGAATACCTTCTGAAATTCAAAAACTTGCAGATGACAATGGAGAATTCAATATGACTTTTCTTGGTATGGCTCTTTCTAGGTACAGAAATGCTGTTTCGAAAAAACATGGTGATATCTCAAGGAAGATGTTCCCTCAATATGAAATTGATTATATTACTAATGGCGTTCATTTACCTTTTTGGGTTTCTAAACCTCTTCGAAAAATGTTTGGAAGAAAATGGCCCAATTGGCGGGCAAATCCCTCTGTGCTCGAGAATGCAATAGAACTGGATGACTTAGATCTTTTTGATGCTCATATTGAGAACAAATTCAATCTCATTAATTATCAAAAAGGCCATAGTTGGAACTTGCTTGACGAAGAATTAATCACAATTGGTTTTGCGAGACGCTTCGCAACTTACAAGAGAGCAACACTCATATTTCATGATATTGATAGACTAGGCAAAATCTGTAAAAATAGGGTTCAATTTATTTTCGCCGGAAAAGCTCATCCAAAGGACCAAATGGGAAAGGATTATATTAAAAAAATTCACGAATCAGGAGAATACCTATATGATAATCATGGTGTAAAAGTTGTAATGATGGAAAATTATAATATGGATCTCGCTCATATGCTTGTATCTGGAGTAGATATCTGGCTTAATACACCTAATAGATATCGTGAAGCTAGCGGTACTAGTGGGATGAAGGCTGCATTAAACGGTGTTCCTAGTTTTAGTGTTCTAGATGGTTGGTGGTTAGAAGGTTACAAGATGAATGCACTCTCTGGTTGGGCTATTGGTCCTGATGATTCAAATCCTAATGACCCTGGTGTTTCAAACGACTGGGACATTGATTCTAATGCACTTTATGAAACACTAGAGAACGAAATTTTACCTACCTACCTAAACCACGATGAATGGATCTTTAGACAGAAAAACGCAATATCATTAGCTGCATATTTCAATACACATAGAATGATAATGGAATATGCTGATCGTGCTTATCGTTTAAAAAGGCAAAAACCTTGGAAATATATTAAGTAATACTTTTTAATTTTTCTTTTTTTGGTTATTTGGGCAAAAATTTAGAGAGATTTATTGCAATCAGTTAACTTAAAAGGACGGATTTTGATATAATCGTTGAATCTTTTTTGATTTGTGAAGTCTTCCAGAACTTGCTTTAAAATTGTTTCTAGACTATTTATACCTGAAATTAACCCTTCCATATCACGTGAAAGGAGTAACGTAAAATCCGTATTTGATTCAAGATAAAAACAACCAGGATTTAGTTCAATATTTAAATTGGGTTCGATAATTTCATTGGTTTTTTTTATTATATCAGAGATAGTCAATAGAATTATCAAAAATTTTTTTGAATAATCTTCTTTTAAATAGGAGTCTCTGATACCGGCAGCTTGTAATGGTACATTAGTATACGATTTGATTAAATATTGGAGTCGATTGAGTTCTTTTCTAAATTTACTTTTATTATGATAAAAAATAAATTCACTAGTCAATTTTAAAGGTTCTTTATCGAGATATGTAATTTTAAGAGGAGAATTTTCAAACTTAAATTCTTTGAGAAAATTAGACATTTTACTAAACGTACCCAATAGTTTTATTTAATTATAGATAATTTCATTTACTAAAAAAACTTCATGATTTTAGATTTTAAGTAAAAATCGAGATAAACTTTAGATTTATGAAGCTAGGATCACTTAATTTAGAGAATAGATATATTT
>Ga0315553_10000463_pt1 | contig 36222 bp, 26 predicted proteins | sample SalMarSW160140MG_FD_203099 | JGI IMG/M metagenome (GOLD analysis project Ga0315553, IMG submission 203099) | Salt marsh sediment microbial communities from the Plum Island Ecosystem LTER, Massachusetts, United States - Salt Marsh Sediment SW1601-40 ... | reverse complement strand
TTTGTCCCCAACCCCCAGAGCTGGACACTCGCAGCATGAAAAGTCAAGGGGGATTGCCGGTTATGGCATTGCCACCCCCCGATAAAGAATTGGGCAGCCTGGCCTTGATCCGAAACAGCGAAGCCACTTCGAAAGATTTCTTGCATGCCCTTCAGCAGCCCCTGAACGCAGAAGGACTACAAGAGCCGAATGCCGGGATAGGCGTCTACGATCCTCTGCCGGATGTCCAGCGGCAACCGGGATTCCCAATCCCTCGAGCGCATCTCCGCCACCCGTTCTTTGGCCCTCACCAGAGCATCCCGTCCCCGGTAAGCGCCGTCCCGCTTCTCCCGGTTGGATATAGTGGGTTCGTAGAACTCTCCACGCATATGCCGCACCGTGTGCTCGGAATCCAGGTAGTCCTTCCCCGGCCCTTTCTCGATGATCAGGTCTGCGGCCAGGGTCTCGTCGTTGACCTCGATGCCCTTGAGAACCCGACGGCACATGCCGAGGATCTCGTTGTCCATAACCATCTTCTCGTAGGAAACCGTGAGATCCGCTTCCATCAGACCCGCAATGTCGTGGATGTAGTTGGCTCCACTCATGGCGACCAGCAGACTGCTCATGGCGCTCTCGTAGGCAGCCTGGATATCGACACTCTTGGAATCGGTGGTACCGCCGGTCGAATAGAGAGGAATCTCGAGCGCCTGGGCCACCTGTGAGACACCGGCGTTTATCATGGCCCTCTCGACGGCCCCGCCTACATGGTCCATGGTCCGCAGGTTGGTGATGGAACCCACGCTTCCACAGATCGCCGGCGCACCTTTCCGCACGCATTGCACCAGGCACACCCCTCCCAGGGTCTCCGCCACGTGGGTCAGGACATTTGCCGCCAGGGTCACCGGAGAGGTGGTGCCGCAGATCGGCTCGGTGGGAACGACCACCGGCAGTTTGTTCTCCGCCAGGTAGCAGGTCATCTCCCCGTACAGGTCATCGATCTTGAAAGGACTGATAATCAGGGTAATGAAGGAAGCAAAGGGCCTGGCCTGCAATTCGCCTCTAGAACCGGCGATCATCTCGGCCATCTCCACTACCTGCCGGCAGCCCTTGAGAGAATACAGCCCACCCATAACATGCTTGGTCGTATTATCGAAAGCGTGAAAGAAGCGATTGACGTCGATGTCGTCGTTGCCCTGGATCTCATTGGGAAACACATTGATCGTGAACACATGCACATTCTCCAAGTCCTGAGTCAGCCTGGCACAGAGGGCCACGTCCTCCGTGGCGGAGGGACGGCGCTGCCCCGAATCGGGGTCCAGAACGTAGATCGCCGTGCCGCCCGTGCCGAAGTGGACCTTGCTGTCCTCCAGCATTGCGTCACAGAGGCCATCCCGGGAGCAGAGGGTGGTGCTGGAGGGATTGGATGCTATACAATCCTCCACCAGGCTTCGGGGCAATCGCACCAGGGGGTGCTCCCCGTCAACCACCGCGCCGGCTTTTGCGAACGCGTTTCGGGCGGTTTCGGAATACACGAGCATCCCCGATTTCTCGAGGACCCGAAAGGCCTCCCCGACGATTCGATCCACATCCCCCTTTCTCAGGGGCTTGTACAGGCAAGCGGCAATGCCCGGTTGGTCGGCTCGTTGTTTTTTCATTTTCTTCCTCCTCTGAGTTGTCTTTTCAACTTCCCGCCCAGTCGCCGCCAGCGCGCAGGCTCCTCTACGGTTGCCGTAAGGCCCGTCCATACTAAATCCAGCGCCCCGCTGATCGTATCGAGTCGGGATCCCCTTCCGGGGATCACCTCCAACAACTCATTGCAGCGTTCGGCCAACAGCTCGGCTATCTCCAAACTCGGCTTGTACAGCAGCCAGGAACGCGGCACGAGGGCTATCAGCCAGTCCGCCCAGGTCTCCGCGTTTGAACGCATCAACTCATTGAAGTGGGTCACCATGGTCAGATATCCGGGACTTCTCTCGTTGAAGGACATCATCCCCCTCTGCATCGCGTCCAGAGTATCCTCCAGCTGTGAACCGAGATTTTTCGTGTGATCCCACTCCAGATAACGGACAAAAAACCGCAACAACCATCCCTCCCGCTTGGGGGCGACCAGGAGTGGAATTTCGATGAGAGCTCGACCGTTGTTGCTTTCGCCGATCTGCACCATGCCGGTATTCAGGGCTTCCCAGGACAATCCGAACACTTCCTGCCAGCCCTCCGGGCCGGATTCCAGTGCTGATGACTGCTCCTTCATCAGATAGAAAGACAGCCCTTGATTCTTGACAATGCGGAAATGCTCCATCACGTGCTGTGCTGCATCCTGCTTGTTCAAAAAGCCGGCCAATTTCTTCTCGGAAGTAAAACGCCTCACCTCGAATTTGACCGCTTCCTCCACCCTTCTTACCAGAGAAGCCAGTCGCTGCAGGGCTGCAAGATGCCTGTGATCCAGGCCGGCCAAATTAATTCCGCTGTCGAATACTGCGTCTCCGAGCAACCCAAGCTTTCGGTGAAGCAGCTGCTTTTTCTCCTCGCTGGCGGCAAAGGTCGGAACGGCAGCGTCCATCCCCTTGGCGGCTGCGCAGGCGGCAACGAAAGCCGTGGCCATCAGGGAACTGACTACCGGAAGGTGAAGATCCGGAATTGGAATATCTCCGGAGGCCGGCCCGGACAGTAGCAGGAGCTCGCCGGCGACGCTGCCGGCGGAAAGCCCCGCTTCGCCATTGACGGCGCGGAAGGCCCTCTGGGAAATCAGCAGCAGCCTGGCTCCGCGACAGGAGTAGATCTCCACTTCATCCCTGGCTTGCTCGAAATACCTGGCTCTGGTCGCATCCAGGATAATCAGATTGTCTGTGCGGTACATCTGTTCCGACTCATCTTGTGCAGAGGACCGGAGCCCCCCCTCCGCCGATTTCGGATCTATCGTAGCGATAGGTCCGTGGGCACTGTCCCCGTATATATGATGCTCCAGGCTCAAAGCGCCGGTTGCATCAAACAGTTGTTCCCAAACGTATCCGATCCCCGAAGGAGGACTGATGTAGAAAGCGGCATCCCACTGTTTGTTCCGCCGCCAGAACCCGTCGATCGACTGTTTCAAAGGCTCATCTTCCAGGACCGACGAAACAGCCTTTCCGGCCGAACATAGCAGGGCGTGCAAAATCCGGCCTTTTTCGGGGGAAGCCCGCTGCCAGGCGGCATCCAACAGCAGAAGAATACCGGTGTACAAACGCACGTAGGCGGAAGCAGGTAAATCGTCCGCAAACACGTAGTAGCCTAAAGACCCCCTGAAGCGTTCGGCCTGCTTCTCCTCCAACTCCGGACCTACCCAACAAACCGGCAGGTCAGGATCACCGTGAAACGAATCCATCTCTTGCCGATCCGGGGTCCCGGAGGCAACCACTAGAATCGGCAATTGATCATCTTTCTTGTTCACTTCCTCCAGCCGGTAGAAAATCCGCAGCGGAATCTGAAGCAACCGCCCCCAGGCAGAGGCGGCTTCGTAGCCTGCAGCCCAACTGGTAGGATCACAGCAAACAAAAATAACCTCTCCCCCCTCGCCCAACTCATCGAACAGGCTCGAATACAGCCGATTGGGATCTCCCTCGTGCTTCTGAAACAGAGCATCGATGGGTTCTTCCCGGGAGAGCAGTGCTGCGGTGCTGCGGATGTGTTCGTAGATCTCCCTCTCCCACTGCGTATGCGCCAGTTTTTCCCACCGGCCGGACCTGCTGAGATCCGGATCGGCAACCTCTGCGATCTTTTTCAGGTCCCCTTTCATCACCGCCTGCTCACTTGCCGGGGTGGGAAACCGTTTCTGGCGGCTTCGCGTCGTGGTCACCGATTTCACCCGGTTTCTGGGGAATCCGGGGATACCCCTTCCAGATTCCTCGATCAGACGCTGGATGAAGCGATAAAATATCGTTAGATCAACCAGAGGCTGAAACGCATCATCCACCTTGGGCATGCTCAGGACCCGGTCGCAGCTGTAGAACCTGATCTGTTCCAGAAGGGGATGCTCAAAGCTCACACAGTGGAATCGAACATCCCCCAGAAACAGACGCTTCATCAATTCGATCGCCTCCCCCAAACGCGCCTTGCCCGTAGCGTTGACTATCACCAGATCGTCCACCCCTTTACGATTGAGACACTGGGGAAGGGGATCGCGGTAATCAAGAGCCCGACATACGATTCTTCTGCCGTTTTCTTCCAGCTTCCAGGCCACCTCTCTGCCCGTGTTTGCATAAAGCAGATCGTCGAACACAAATCCTCTGCAACAGCCGGAGTTTTCCCCGGCCCAGCGGGAAAGGGTTTGCATCAGATCCGGCGCCTCCAGCAGAGGCTCGATCGTATCGGGCAGAGAAACGAACTTCTCCAGTTTCTCCGCCGCTGCTTCATCGCGTCCGCACAGTTGGGCGAGCCACACGATCAGCAGCTGAATCCCGAACAACATGCTGCAGGTACTCTTCACCGCGGAGAAGGTCACCTCCTCCCCGCTGACCAGATTCACCACTCCCAGACTTCTCCAGGCAAAAAGTCCCAGTTCCGAGAACGGTTTGTTCGTGACCACGATAAAGGAGATCTTGCTCGTCTCCAGCTCCCTGGCAAATTCCACCATATCGGCAGTGGTACCGGACCAGCTCATCAGGATCACCAGATCCTTCTCCGGTTCCATCAGGCGCAGGGCATGTTCCACCTCCACCGGTCTGAGCAGGAGGATCTCGATATCCGGAAGCAGATCTCGACACAGGGTTCGCACCATAAGCCCCGCGTGGTATGAGCTGCCCATCCCGATCAGCACAACCCGTTCCAAACCGGCGAGTTGGTGACCGAACCTCCGTACCAGGAGCCGGCGCCTTAGTCTCAGCTGGGGCGGTCCCTTCCCTTCAGGCAGATAGGCACCAAGCATATCTCGAAGACGTTCCGGTATTTCTTTCAGATGCGTTTCAAAAAATGAGGCGTAGGCCATCTCCCCCTGAAAGGGATCCAGGGTCGTCTCGAAACTTTCGATATCCTCAATCGGATGACCATCAAAATCCGTAACTACGATCCGCCGGCGCACCTGATTGTTCTCGAGCACGGTTTCAACCAGGGCGAACTTTTGTTCTCCCTCCAGAGGCAGGATCGAGACCCGCAACGCTTCCAACACCCCGTCCTCTTCTTCCTTCAGTTCTCTCCGCTTGCCCTGGATCGCTTCCGAGCCGGCTCCTGCGCTTCGAAGCGCCGCCAACTGCCGATTACCGTCGCTGCGAAGCGCCTTGAGTTTCCGGATTGTTGCTTGGATCGTCTTCTGACTGAACAGCCCTAAACTTGCATTGATATCGGAAACGACCATGATCTCCTCCGTGCCGACACGACGCACGAGGAAGACCGGACGGTCGTGACTGGCAACGAACAGACAGCGGGGAGAAAACAGACTTATGCCCGCCACTGCAATCTGACCGCCCCGGGCCGCCATCTTTCCTATCGCCTCCCGGAAAGCCAGGGCATCGAGCTCGGAGCGGGACTTATCCTGGATCATGGAAAAAATCCGGTAGTCGATTGATTGACTCCCCAGATTGTACCGATCCATACCGCTTTCCACCTGCGCGTGGATCGCCTTCCCGCGTGTGCTTTCGTAGCGCAAAAGGTCGAAGTAATGCCCCCAGAGAATGGACAGATACTCGGTGGAGTTTTGGCTCCGGAAACGATACCCGATCTGTGTGAGGAACGTCTGCAGCTCCTCCTCTACCTCCGGGCTGAATTGGCCGTTGAGAACGATCGCCCGCCTGCCTTCGGCATCGAGAAAGGGATGGGCATTCTCATCGGAAACGGGGGATTGAAGAGCCCAACGTCCGTGGGCGATCACCGGGGAGCAGAAGTACTGGAAAGCGGCGGGGTTTGTATCCTTCCAGAAAGCGGCTGCCTCCTTCCGGGGCTCTTCTCTGTTCTGTTCTGCCTTGTTCTGTTCTAACGGCAGTTCGGTGTTGCGCAGGTACATCCAGGCCGCGGCGGCAGCCAAACCGAACACGTTGAGTTGTTTCTCAGCTTTATAGACGGTGGTCCACGGCAGCTGTGCATCCTTCGCACCTTCCGTCCGGTTCTCTACAAAGATCTTCTGTACACCCTCCCGGATTTCCGGAAAAAACGACAGCCGGGAAAGCAAGGCCCCATCGAGCAGTCGATAAAACCATCCTACCGCATCAGAGCCGCACTCAAACGGTATTACGACCGGAGAGTCCCGCAGCAAACTGTGAAACTGGGCCCGGAAGCTCTCGTCGCGGTCGGGCAATTCAGTCTCCTGCAGAGCTGAGGAAGTTCGCACCCACTCCGGCTCCGGTGTGGGTACTACGATGTTTAGCTGGCTCAGAGACTGCCGGTACAGGTCGTCCAGCAGATGCACGGCCGTTTTTTCATCGATATGCTGATAAGCTTCAGGTTCAGCACCTCGAAGTGTTTGCCGAAGGGCTGCTGTGGCCAAAGTCCTGAGAACCAGAGGAGGTAAATCGAATTTTTGGACTCCGTCGGTGATAAGATTGTTGAAATCCTGGACGGATCCGATTGGATAACACGGTCGCTTCGGGGTCCCGCAGCTGCCTGGAAGGACTGCCAGCCAGGGCGGCAACCCCGCGTCTATCAACTCATGATAATCCGCTTGCTCCGGGAATTCCCTCTGGTCTTCCGGCAGGCCCTGCCGGCGAAGCAGAGCTTTCTGCAGCTCCCTGTGGTCCACATCGACCTTGGCATCTTTCAAGAGTGAAACGAGGATCTCCATCTCTTCGCGCTGGGTCTCACCGCTGAGCTGGGTTTCCACGAATCGGGAGAGCGCTCCGACGGTCTTCCGGACGCGAATTGGCTCCTCTTGATCGCCGAACCAGGCTACACCGGTACTGTCGGGAGCTCTATAGAGGATGGAGGCCATGGCGGTAAGGACGCGGGACAGACCGTTTGCCCTGTCGCCGAAGTAGCCTATGATACCGCACATCGACGCGAGCCCCGGCTACGGATCTTCACCCAGGAGGATATGGAAGCTCTTCCTGAGCAGCTGGTCATCTTCCGGCGTTATATACACCTTTTCATTCCCCTCTATCAGCGAGCGGGCAATTTTCCGGGCCCGCTGCCTGGCATCTTCTTGGCCTTCCTTTTGCCACACATCACGAATGCTCCGATCACTAACGCCGTTTCCCTCGAAGAAGGCGCTATGCATATGCTGCAGTGTGTGTTCGCACATCATGTAGGTACCTCCCGGACCGACCTCGGCGATGGGCCCCAGAGCAAGCTGGTCCACGTCAACGTCTATTCCCTCGAGAATCCTGTAGCACATGCCGAGTATCTCATCGTCTATCACAAACTGCTCGTAGGAAACGGCCAGCATCGACTCCAGCATCCCCGCTGCGTGATGCACGTAATTCGAACCGGCCATCGCCGTCAAGGCTGAGCTGACGGCTTTCTCCCAAGCGGCTTGGGCATCCGGAACTTTGGAATCCGTGAGCCCGGAGGAGTTGTAGTTCGGCACACCGACATGTCTGGCCAACTGGTGTATTGCGGCGTTCATCATGGCGCATTCCACCGCTCCCCCCATGTATCCCATAGTCCGGAGGTTGGCAGCACCTGGTATCCCGCCGTAGAGCACGGGTGCTCCCGGATTGGTCAGCTGAGCGATCGCGATTCCGATCAGCTCCTCGGCATGAAGCTGGGCCAGGGTCCCGGCCATGGTTATGGGAGATGTGGAGCCGGCTGCCGGCGCGCTGGACAGGGCTACAGGTACCGAGTGGCGGCAGGCTTCCTGCATGATCCTTACCGGTACCGTGCTCAGCTTGAGAGGACTGATCATGAAGGAGGTGATAACCGAAAAAAAGGGTCGGGCGGCCAGCTGCTGCTCTCCTCCTGCCAGAAGGCGGGCCATCCTGAGTACTTGGTTGAAACCCTCGGTGTCGTTTACTCCGCCCATCACGTGCTTGCCCGTTGCTCGGAAGCAGGCATAGAAGATGTTCTCATCGTAGTTGTGTTCGGGGATATCCAGAGGCAGGCAGGGACGCAGGAAAAAGTGGATGTTCTCCAGCCGATCGACAAGCCGGCCCAGGAGATAAAGGTCCCTCAAGGTGCTGGGTCTGGCTTCACCGCTCTGCAGATCCAGGATCTTGATGGCCGCACCGCCGGTTCCCATATGAACCCGGTCGCCGCTGAGCTTCAGATCGTGTTCGGCCTCCCGCCCGCACAGCAGCACCTGATCCGGAGCCCTCTGCGCCTGCTCGCTTACCAGATCCCGGGGGAAAGTGATCCGCCGCCGATCGCTGTCAACCCGGGCTCCGGCCCCGCCGAGCATTTCCGCAGTCTCCCGCAGCTGCTCCTCGAAAGCACAGCCGACATCCTCCAAGATGGACAGTGAAGCCTCATGAATCCGCCTCACCTGCTCACTGGTGAGGGGCTGATATTGGCCCCCGGTGAACCGCATAGTTTCAGTTACCACCGTGGCACGGATCGATCAGATTATCAACCCGTTTTTTTGCACCTCTGGGGAAAGTGGATCGGGAAAAGGTCATGGGAAAAATCAGGCGGCGGCTCCGGCTGCGCTCCGCCTCCTCAGAATAATCAGGATCACCGCCAGAATGACCATGCTGGAGGCGATGGCGGCCGTAAGGAAAGCGGGGAAAACCTGGGGACCCACCGACTCGAAGAACTGGCCGATCAGCCAGGGCACGGCCATCGCACCGAGGGAGGAGCCGACCAGGAAGAATCCGGTGACCCCCCCGGTCATGTGTAGATTCTCGCTGGCCAGGGTGATGCTTCCGGGAAAGAGCCCGGCCAGGGAGATCCCGTAGGCAAAGGTAGCGATCCAGATCGCAGACACGGAGTCGGGCCAGATCATCAGTACCAGCATGCTCAACAGCGCCCCAGCCACGCTGCCTCCCAGCTGGATCTTGGCGTTCACCCTGAGAGCCAGGAAGATCGTGGCCAGCCGCCCGAAGGTGAAGGCTCCCCAGAAGGCGGATGTGAGGTAGCCCGCCGATACCTGGCCGGCCAGCTTCTTGGTGAGAGAGTAGGTGTAGATCCAGGCCCCGTAGGAGCTTTCCGCGGCCACGTGGAAAAAGAAGAACGCCGCGATCAGCAGGGGCAGCAGGAGCCGGCCCCTGCGGGCACTGCCCGCTCCCGGAGCAGGCGCGGGCTGCGGACTTTCCTGGGGCAGCAGAAGCAGGGCAATCGGAACGATCAGCGCCGCGATCAGCCAGTACCCCCAACGAATCCCTGCGGTTCGGCGAATCATCCGCGCGAGGATCAGAGGAGAAATCAAGGCGCCGAGCCCAAAGAACAGATGAAGGGCGTTCATCAGGGAACCGATCCTGGGCGGCCGGGTCCAAACCAGGAGGATGTTCCCTCCCACATCCACCGTGCCTTCGGCGGCTCCCAGCAGGAATAGAATGGCAATCAGAATGCCGAGAATCGGAACGACCGGAACGGCTAACATACCGGCTACCATGATCAGCAGCATCCCCGCCATGAGCCTGTTGCCGCTGACCCGGTCGTACAGCCGCCCCCCTCCGAAGGAACCGGCCATGTAGCCCAACCGATGGGCGATAAACAGAGAACTGATCCCCTTGAGAGACGTGCCCACATTGGCGGCCAGATAGGGAAGGGAGGGGCCCAGGGTGGCGGTTGTCATCCCCAGCATAATATAGGCGAGGAAGTAGGTGCTGATAAGGACGACCGGGCGTTTGGGCCGTTTTTCCATGATTGGCTGCTGTCCGCTGATCCTGTTCGCTGCCGATACGTTCGCTTCGAAAATTAAGAGAGGAAATCTTCCCGAACGGGAGTAAAGGCGTCTGCCAGCCTCACTTTCGGGGTCAGGGCCTGTATTGCGTGGGGTACGTTCGGCGGGATGGTCACCATGTCCCCCGCCTCCAGGCTACGCTGCTCTGATCCCAGGAAGTAGATGACCTTGCCGCTGACGATGTAGGAGATCTGCTCATGTGGATGTGAGTGCAGGGGGTCCGGCGCCTCCGCCGGTCCGTCTTCGAAATCGAAGATCACCATCATGAGACTGTCGGTATGAACGGCAAACCGTTTCCGCGCCGGGCCGACCGCCTCGGCTTTCAGCTGCCCCTGTTTGTAAAAGGCCATATCCCCTCCTTAGTAAGGATCATTCTTCTCAGTATCTTCCTTCTTGGTTTTATCCGTCTGGTAGACGACTCGCCCGCCCAGGATAGTCATCTCCACCTCGATATCCTTTATCGACTCCGGCCGCACCGACAGCGGATCTCCTGAAAGCACGGCCAGGTCCGCCAGCTTCCCGGCGGTGATCGAGCCTTTCTGTGACTCCTGGAACTCCGCGTAGGCGCTGCCCAGGGTGTACGCCCGCAGAGCTTCAGCCGGTCCGATCCGTTGGGGCCCGGGTCGATTGACAGTATAGTGTATGCCGAGAAGCGGGTCAAAGCTCGCCTCTCCCGGCATATCCGACCCGAAGGACAGATGCACTCCCGCATCCAGGAGGGATCTGTAGGGATAGGCTCGGGAAGCCCGCTGCGCCCCCAACAGCTCCACGTCTTTCTCCGGCGTGCCCAGGGCCGAGGGTTGGGCCGCCACCAGGATTCCCAAACGCCCGAGGCGAGGGATATCCTCCGGATCGATCAGTTGGGCGTGCTCGATGCGCAGCCGCAGGTCCGGCGCACCCGGATGCCGCAGCTTGAGCCTTTCGACAGTGTTGACAAGCTCGTGGACCGTACGGTCCCCGATGGCATGAAAGGCGGCCTGGCGGCGCCTTCTAATCGACAAACCCACGTACCGTTCGATATTCTGCAAAACCCCGGAGGCAGTTCCGTAGTTCCCGGGTTCTCCGGCATATTCCTCGAACAGCCAGGCGGTTCGGGTGGAGAAGGTCCCGTCCAGCAGATACTTCCAGAGACCCCGTCTGACCCACCGCCTGTCGAAGCGTTTCAGTCCCATAACCGCGGCGGCGGCTGGCCTCATGCCGTAAAACCAGCAGGATACTCTAACCGTGAGCATTCCCCGCCTTCGGTAGTGTTTGAGCAATCCTACCGTCCTTGGGAACCAGGTGTTGTCCTGAACCGAGGTGACCCCGACTTTGGCCAGCTCCCCCAGCGCGCGGTCCAGCATCTCCCGCTGAAGAGTCCTGTTCATGTGCATTCTCAAGAAGCGGGCCCTGTGGATGGGAATCGCCGCATTGTCCCTCAGAACCCCCGTGGGGTTACCCTGCTCATCCCTGAGTATCTCCCCGCCCGCCGGGTCGGGGGTTGCAGGACCGATCCGATACTTGTGCAGCACCTTGGAGTTCACCCAGATGCCGTGTCCGGAAAACTGGATCAGAACCACCGGGTTGTCCGGAAAAGCCTTGTCCAGAATGCGGCGGTGCGGGTTCGGACAGCTCGGATAGTCCCAGCCCCAGGCGTAGAGGGTCTGCCCGGCTTCGGCGTCCCGGAACACCTCTCCGAGAAAATCCACGATCCTCGCCTCATCCATTCCCCGCAGGTTGGGGCGGGCCAGGTTATCCCCCATGGCGATCAGGTGTATGTGATTATCGTTGAATCCGGGAATCAGGGTACGGCCCTGGAGATCGACCAGCCGAACCGAGGCTGAGCTCAGGTGCCTGGCTTGCGCTTCGGTGCCCACAAAAGCTATGCGATCCCCCCGGATATGCACCGCTTCGGCTGAAGGCAGATCCGGGTCGACCGTGCGGATTGTACCATTGTACAGCAGCAGCTCATCCATTCTGCAAACACTACGAAGTGTACCGCCGTATAGTCAACAGCTTTCGGCGGCTGCGCGGGATTACGTGCTTCCGTTGGCGGTAAGTTCCTCCGCCGGGATGTGGCAGAAGAGAAAATGGCTTTCTGAAAAATCGAGTCTCGGCGGAGCATTGGTATCGCAGATGCTTCCGACTTTCCGGTGGCAGCGCCCGGCAAAGGGACAGCCTATTATCTTTTCCGTCGGGTTGGGGGGGGAGCCTTCCAGCCTGATCATCCGTTTTTCCAGGGTCGGATCGACCTCAGGGACCGCAGAGAGCAATGCTTCGGTATAGGGATGATAAGGAGGAAAAATCACCTCGTCCCGCTTGCCGTATTCACAGATACGGCCCAGATACATGACCATGATGTAGTCGCTGATATAGTTGATCACGTGCAGGTCGTGGGAGATGAAGATATAGGCCACCCCGGATTCGTACTGCGTCATGAACGTCGGCGGCTGCCGGTAATCCATCACTTCCTGGCGCATGGCCACGAAGTAAGGCACCTGCACGTTCATCACCGTTCCCCGCTCATGAAAAACCTCCTGCAGGCGGTCGTAGTACTGTTGACGCTTGGCATCGTTCACCTCGGTGCTGATCTTACCGATCAGCTCGTCCACCTCGGCGTCGGCCATGTGGGACTCGTTCCAGGGTCCCTCCGAATGGTAGGCCAGTGCAAGAATCATGGACGGATCGACCCGGGGTCCCCAGCCGGTCAGCAGCATCGGGCCGTTCATCCAGTACTGAGACAGGTACACATCCCGGGTGTAGCCCTTCAGCTGGATATCGAATCCGGCCGGTGCGGCCAGCTCCTTGACGGCCTTGGCCAGTTCCTGGCCGTAGGGGTGGTCCGAGCCGTAGTACAGCTCCACGCTGAGACCGTTTGGATATCCGGCCTCGGCAAGCAGTTGCTTGGCCTTGTTGATGTCACGACCGCGGAAGGGAATTTCGTGGTACTGGGGCAGCACGTTGAGGATCGGCGTTTCGTTGTAGTACACGTCCGAGCCCAGCTCGCCCTGGCAGGCTTTGGCCAACACTTCCGGATCCATCGTGTACTTCATTGCCAGGCGCACGCGGTTGTCGTCGAAGGGCTCCCGGTCCGCCGCCATGGCCACAAAGCGGTACTCCTGATAGGGAGACACGACCTTGAAACCCTTGGCCTCCAGGTTCTTCTTGTGAATCGTGTTGACAAAGGGGCAGACGTCCACCTTACCGGCCTCCAGCATGGACACGCTGGCGTCGATGTCCGGTACGAAGTAGATCCGCAGCTCGTCGGCCTTGGGATATCCCTCGTTCCAGTACTCCTCGTTCTTCACCAGGAGGGCCGATTCCTTGGGTATCATCTGCTTCAGCACGAAGGGTCCGGTCCCCATGGGCGCGGTCTCTCCCTTCGACGCGTAGTCGTATTCGGAGGACAGCACGCACACGTGGTAGTCGGTCAACTGGTAGATGAAGATGGGACGCACCTCGGAGAGATGCAGAACCACGGTGTAGTCGTCCGGAATCTCGATCCGTTCCACCACCTCGAAGTCCGCCTTCTTCAGGTGCCCGACATCGGGATCCTGGGTGAGTTCGAGGGTATAGCGCACGTCCTCGGAAGTGAAGTCGCTGCCGTCGTGGAATTTCACCCCTTCGCGCAGCTTGAGAGTCCAGACCTTGCCGTCCGGCGTGCTCCATTCCTTGGCCAGTGAGGGAACGAGTTCTCCCGTTCCGTGCTCGAGCTCGACCAGGAAATCATAGATCGAGGCATTGAGCGACAGAGTCTGGCCGTCCCACACCGGCGGGAAGATCAGCCCGGGCACCTGGCTCGCTTCGCGGATGATCATCTTGTCTTCCGCAGGTGCCTGCCCCCCTGCGCCCAGGTTCATGACACTGAGAAGCAAAAGCGCAGCCGTCAGTACGGCACATAGTTTCTTCATAGATACTCCTTCCTGTAGAATTTATTCGTACACTATACAATTTTTGGAACACCATTAATAAAATACATAGACAACAAATTAATTTCTTCAGCGATTCTAGCATATCATTCGTGCAAAACGAGCAAAGGGGCGAGAAAAAATATTCAGTTAATTGTATTGCAATTCAATTGACCTGAATGAAAAATCTCGGCTTTGTAGTTTACACTCCGGGGATTATCCAATACAATTGCTGTTACAATGGAATCGGACAGAAGCGGTGAACTGCTCACCAGTATTCGAAAAATCATCAGGGCGGTAGACCTCCACTCCAAGGTTCTGTGGAAAAAGTACGGTCTTACCGGCCCCCAGCTGATGATCCTAAACGAGATCGGGAAATCCAATGAGCTGATCGTAACCGAAATCGCCAAACACATTAGTCTCAGCCAGGCAACCGTGACCACGATTCTCAATCGCCTGGAGCTGCAGGGTTTCATCGTTCGAAAACGGGGACAGAGCGACAAACGGAAGGTCTACATCGAAGCCTCACAAAAGACGAAAGACATCCTGGCCAGCAAGCCGAGCCTGCTGCAGGCCGATTTCATCGACCGCTTCGCTCATCTCAAGGATTGGGAACAGACGCTGCTTCTATCTTCCCTGCAGAGAATCGCCTCCATGATGGATTCCGGGCAGCTGGAAGCTGAACCCGTCCTGGCCGGGGAAACAGTGAACGATTTCCGTGCCTAGATACAACCTCTATCTGCTGCTGCGGGCGGCCGAAGCCCGCCAGCAACAAATTCCGCGAGCCGCAGCGATGTGCTTCGAGGCGAGAACTACGTTAAAATACGTTTGAAAATTTACCCGGAGTGGGGTAGAATTGGAGCAACATCAAAAATTCGGGGAGGGATACATGGCTGAATACGAAGCCTACTGCGTCAAGTGCAAAGCGAAACGCATGATGAAGGAAGCTCAGGTCGTCACCAACGCGCAGGGTCGCCGCCAGGCAAAAGGGATCTGCCCGGTTTGCGGCACAAAGATGAACCTGTTTCTGAAATCACAGTAACGATTCATGCACTCGGGGCAATAGCCCCCATCCCCCCCTTCGGTGAACGGACGATAGGCGACCCGATCTGAAGGGACTACATTCCGAATACTCCGCCTCTCTGATGAAGGGGCATTGTGCTCAATGGATCAGCAAATACAATAAGGTTTACGAAATCCAGCGGCGGTGAATGAGTGTGTGCAGTTGTCTGCGGAAATCAATGAACGCCGATTGGGTTTGTTCCCCCTCTAATTGAATGCGGTTGGTGAACATCACGATCATCAGTTGACCCTCAGGCTCTATCCAAACACTGGTTCCCGTATCTCCTGTATGTCCGTAAGACTGGCCACTGAAAAGCGGGCCGACAGGAGAACCCTCGTCCTGAAGCAGAAAACCGAAGGAACGCCTGCCGTTCAGACCGGTTGTGAGGCAAGTCCGCATCAGCTTAACCTGGTTCGCCGAGAGCAGTCGGAAACCGTTTACCACCCCCTGGTTTTCAAAAAGAGAAAGCAACTGCAGGACGCTCGGCGCCGTGGCGAACAGTCCTGCGTTTCCTCCTTCACCTCCCAGGCAGTAGGAGTCTCTGTCGTAAACCTGGCCGCGGACCAGGCGCTTGCGCCAGGGACAGCGCCCGGTAGGCGCAACCCGCGCCCAGAGAACCACCGGGGGATTGAAAAAGGTATCGGCCAAACCGCAGGGGGCGGCTACCAGCCGGGCGAACAGCTCCTGCAGACGGGCTCCGGTCACCCTCCTGAGAAACTGTCCCAGCAGCAGATAGCCGGTCCGGCTGTAGAGCACCCCTTTTCCCGGCGGTTGCAGAGGCTTCACCGCCAGCAACTGTTGGACTGCCCTGCTGTAATCGACACTCTTGGAATCCGGAAAATCCTTGCACAGTTTCGGGCTTGGCGGCAGCCCACCGGTGTGAAGCAGCAGCTGTCCCAGAGTAATCTCCCTGCTCTCCTTCGCGATCTCCGGAATGAAAAACCCGATGGGCTCACCCACACCGATCTTTTCCCGGCCCATGACCATCACAGTCAGGAGAGCCGTTGCCAATGGTTGGGTGATCTCTGACAGATCGAAAATCGTATCCTCCGCCATTCCATCCCCTCGAGGATCGAGCTGGAGGGATCCCTTTGCCTGGGAGAATACGATCGACCCCTGATTCGAAACCACAAGGACGATCCCGGGAATGATCTTCTGCCGGATCGCCTGGTCGATCAGGGATTCGATTTCATTCGAATGCTCTTTCATGGTGGACTCGGGCAAACCTCCCCCGACTCCACTCTATTCCAAATCGGGCGGGGAATCAAATCAACAAATGAGAATCAAACGGCCTTCAGTTCGTACACGTTCAATCCGGCTTCCTCGAAGGCTCGCCGGGCCCGGGTCAGCTGCTCCTCATCGGGAACACGGACGCCGGTTTCCGTAGGAGGCCAGTAAGGTATGGAGAGATAGGTCTTGCTCGGAGAGATTTCCTTCAGGTAGACAGCCAGTTCTGACAGTTCGCCGGCTGCCGTGTTCTCTCCATCCACCAGCATCGTTTCGCTGGCCAGCTCGCCCCGATACCCAGAAGCAAAGGTCCGGATTCCGTCGAGCACCTCGCCGAACCCGAGGCGCGGGTCCGGTCTGTTGATGCGCTTCCAGACCGATTCGACAACACTGTCCACCTTCACCGAAACCCAATCCGCCAGGCTCACCGCCTCTGCTACTTCCTCCCGCCAAAGCAGGGCACCGCTTGTAATTACAGCCACGGGATAACGCAGTTCCTGTTTGAGCATAGAGATCAGGGTTCCGAGGTTCCGATCCAGGGTAGGTTCGCCGTCGGGAACGAAGCTCATATAATCGACAGTGTTGCTGCCCGCTCCCAGCTTTTCGATCCGGGCCTTTGCCTCCCCCAGAAGTGACTCCGGCCGGTAAAAAACAGCCGGCTCCACCTGCATCTTCGTTGTTGCTCCCACGTGACAATAGATGCAGGAGTAGCTGCAGTACTTGTACGGTATATTGTTCAGCCCGAGGCTCCGCCCGAGCCTTCTAGAGGATATCGGTCCGTATACGAGCATAAACTTTTGAGAATATTCTCAATTGAAATGATAACACAAATTTCGAGCAATGGCAACCTCCAGCGGCAATACCGCCGGCGGATCAAGTCAGGCGCCCGTCGAAATCCTCCCTGCCGCTCTCCGGCTCCAGCGGGAACTGCACGGGCTGCCGGTCCCGATTGGATCGGTATATGGCGGTGAATAACTCTACGGTTTTACGCCCTTCCCGGCCGGTAACCAAAGGCTGCCTGTGTTCCAGAACAGCCCGGAGAAAATCCTCGACCTGCAGCCGGTGATAGTAGTTGGTAGCATCGATGGTCCGAAAGAACTCCGTGTCTTCCCGCTCCCACCGCTTCAGCAGGGACTGCTCTCCGGGAACGTTCCACAGATCGTTCACGGGGGGTTCCAGAACCGGGGTCATGCCGGAGACAAACATAGCCCCGCCGTCGGTCTGCACGCCCACCGAAGCCCCGTTGTTTCCGTGTACGTGTACCTTGCCGTACAGACCCGGCTTCTGGGAGTTGGAGACCACAATGTTCCCGAGCGCCCCATTGGCGAAGCGGATCACTGCGATCGCCGTATCCTCCACCTCGATGTAAGGGTGATTCAGGTTCTCCCAATACCCGAACAACTCCGCGACCGGACCCATGAACCAGATCAGCAGATCTAGTTGATGAGGCGCCTGGTTCACCAGCACTCCGCCGCCCTCCATCCGCCAACTGCCCCGCCAGGGATCGCTGCGGTAGTAGGGCTGATCCCGCCAGCCGAGCATTGTAACCATGCCCAGGATCGGCGCGCCGATCTTCCCCTCCTCGATAGCCCGTTTGACCCGTATGACCGGGGTGTACCAGCGGCGCTGGCTTACGGTGGCCAGAGTGCAGCCGCTTTTCGCGGCGGCGGCTACCATCGCGTCGCAGTCCTGCAGGGTGGCGGCCAGCGGTTTCTCCACCAGCACGTGCACCCCCGCCTCCAGAGCTCGGACCGCAGGCGCGGCGTGAAAGGGATGGGGGGTGCAGATCACAACAGCCTCGAGCTCTTTGAGCATCGCATCCAGATCGTCGTATCCGACAGCCCCGTACTGCCCGGCGAAGGCAGCGGCCTTGTCCGCGCTGCGGCTGTAGGCGGCGACGAACTCGGATTCCCGCAGCTCCGAGAGCGCCCGGGCGTGGGTATGGCTGACTTTGCCGCAGCCGACGATCCCCGTGCGCAGCTTGTTCATTGAACCTCCTGCGGCGCCAGTACAACCTTCATCAAGCCGCCTCCACCACGATACATCCGCCTGAACCATTCGGCACCCTCGACCAGGGGTGTGCTGTTTCGCTGCTCCCACATCGGGGCTTTCACACTCACATGCCCCTTCCCGGCTTGTACTCCCGGGCCGTCCGGTACATGGACTCGACGTTTTCAGGCGGGGTGTCCGCCTGGATTGCATTACAGGGGGCGAAGATATAGCCGCCGTCGCGGCCGAGCACCCTCATGATCTCCAGTACGTGCTGCTCTACACCCTCCTGCGAGGCAGTCGGAAGCACCCCCTGTGTGTCCACGGCGCCGTGGAACACGATCCGGTCGCCGAAATCCTCCTTTAGCCCGATGGGCTCCATGCCGTCGGCGGTGGTTTGAACCGGATCGATGATATCCACTCCCACCTCGATCAGATCAGCCATGATCTGCCGGATCGCTCCGCAGGAATGAACCATCACCTTCAGCCCGTGACCGTGAGCCAGATCGATCAGCCGGCGATAGTTCTCGAAGAAGAACTGCCGCCACATATCGCGGCTGAACAGCAGCCCGTTCTGCGAGCCGAAGTCGTTGCCGAAGTAGTAGAGATCGATTCTGCCCCCCAGCGCCGAGAACAGCCGTTCGTTGAGCTCCAGGTAGAACTCGGTGAGCCGGTCGACGAGAGTCCTGATCAGCTCAGGTTTCATCGCCATGTTCATCAGGAAGTTCTCGAATCCGTGCATCCTGTAGGCATTCCCGAAGATCGCCGTCCAGAAGCCCCCCACGATCACCCGCCCGCCATTCTGCTCGCATTCGGGGATCAGGGCTTGCACATCGAAGTGCTCGGGCTTCGGCCAGGGATGGCGCAACACATCCGCCGGTGATTCGGCGTTCTCCAGCGGACCGGCCAGGGCCTCATCGGCCCCCAGCTTCCAGTCATAGGCGGCGCGCTGGTAGCGGATCCCGAAGGGGCAGATGCGTTCGGTCTCACTGGCCGGCAGGGCCGGCCCCCGGTAAATGGGAAGGAAGGCCTCGTTCTGGCTGATGTCCCGAGCCGACAGATGATACAGATCGCAACCCAGCAGATCCAGCAGCTCCCGCTCCGTGCTCACTCCGAAATACCGTTTCAGCATCTGATCCGCATCCCGTTTGGCCAGATAGTCGAGGGGGAACCGGTCAGGATTCTGATGTCGGCAAGTCAGATCGAAGCGTTCTCTGGAGTTCATTATCTGCATCTTATGGTACAATCGGGATCACTTCAATTGATCACAGGGCGAAAGTACCGTTACTATAGGCTCTCGGGTACAGGAGGAGCAGGATGAACCAATTCACGGAGAACAACGCCTTTCTTCAGCTTCCCGAAAACGCCAGGGCCCGAAGCCTGTTGAAATCCATGGGTTATGACAGCCAGGACTTGAAGCGGCCCCGCATCGGAGTCGCCAATACCTGGGGAGAGACCTCCCCCGGGCACGTGCATCTTCGGGGCGTAGCCGATGCGGTGAAAGCAGGGATCTGGCAGGCCGGGGGCACGCCTTTCGAGTTCAACAGCGCAGCCCAGTGCCCGATGGCGGTGGGGGAGCACGGGATGCGCTACGATCTTCCGACCCGTGACATCATCGCCGCGGAAGTGGAAGCGATCACCCATATATCGATGTTCGACGCCCTGGTGCTTGTGTCCTCCTGCGACAAGAACGTGCCGGCCCATCTTCTGGCAGCGGCGCGTCTGGATATCCCGGTGATCTTCGTTCCCGGAGGACCGATGGACTCCGGACACTACCACGGCAAGGATTCGGTAACGAGCACTTTGGATGTCGAATGCAATGCCTTCGGCGTCGGCACGCCCGGGATATCGGTGGAGGAGATCGAAAAGATGGAAGACCTGGTCTGTCCCGGTGCGGGCTCCTGCGCTTTGCTGGGAACGGCCAACACTATGCAGGGTTTGGTCGAAGCCTTGGGTCTCACCCTCCCCGGTGCGGCAACCGCATCGGCGACCTCCGCCCGCCGCCTCTGGCTGGCCCGGGAATCGGGACGCCGGATCGTCGATCTGGTGAACAGGGGCATCACCTCTTCGCAGATCATCACCAAACAGGCCGTGGCCAACGCCATCAAGGTGCTGCACGCCCTGGGGGGTTCCACCAATGCGATCGTTCATCTCCTGGCCCTGGTTTACGAGATGCACTGGGAAGAGGAGATCGATCTAGACGTATTCGAGCGCCTCAGCAACGAGATCCCATGCATCACCAACGTGGTGCCCGGCGGAGTATACACGATGAAGGACTTCGAAGAGGCCGGAGGCATCCAGGCGGTGATGAAGCGCATCGAGGGCAAGCTGGACCGAAAAACCCTGACAGTCACCGGAAAAAGCGTGGGGGAAAACCTGGCAGGGGTGAACCCCTGCGAGGATTCCGACGTGATCCGTCCGGTCTCGCGCCCCATCGCCCGGGAGAGCCTGGTTATCCTCCGGGGCACCCTGGCCCGTTCGGCCGTCGTGCGTACCCCGGTGATCCCCAGGCAGATGTTCCGGCACAGGGGACCGGCCCGGGTGTTCGACAGCCAGGAGCAGGCTCTGGCCGCACTGCGGGATCGGCAGATTCGCGCCGGGGACGTGCTGGTCCTGCGCTACGAAGGGCCCAGGGGCGGGCCGGGTTTCAACGAGGTGTTCAAGGTGATCGGGTTCTTGAACGCTCTGGGCCTGGAGACCAGATGCGCCCTGGTCACGGACGGCCGCATCTCCGGCTTCGCCAAAGGGCCGTACATCTGCCAGGTCTCTCCGGAGGCTGCCGAAGGAGGGCCTCTGGCGATAGTTCAGGAGGGGGATCCGATCCGGATCGACATCCCGAATCGCCGAATCGACCTCGTCCTGCCGGAAGAGGAAATAAGGCGCCGCATTGCAGCCTGGAAACCACCGGCTCCCCGGGTGCGCGACGGCATCCTGACCGCCTATGCCAAGCTGGCCAATCCGGCTGAGTTGGGCGGGGGATTGAACCTCCGCCTGCCCTGAACCTTACGAGGGAGGATGAAAATGAAAACAGAGAGCCAAACGAAAAAACGAACCGACTATCTCAGCTGGGACGAGTACTTCATGGGAGTAGCTCTGCTCTCCGCTCGGCGGAGCAAGGACCCCAATACTCAGGTCGGCGCCTGTATCGTGAATCCGAAAAACAAGATCGTGGGAGTCGGCTACAACGGTTTCCCCACGGGTTGTTCGGACGACGAGTTTCCTTGGGATAGGGAGGGGGATTTCCTGGATACCAAGTATCCCTACATCTGCCATGCGGAGCTCAACGCTGTGATCAACAAGATCTCAGCCGAGCTGTACGACTGTCGGCTGTACGTGGCTCTGTTTCCCTGCAACGAGTGCGCCAAGGTGATCATTCAGGCGGGAATCACAGAGGTGATCTACCTGTCCGACAAGTACGCCGAGACCGAAGCGGTCAAAGCCTCCCGACGGATGTTCCAGGCCGCGGGAGTGAATTGCCGGCGGCTCGAGGTGGGCCGCTCGGAACTGACGATCTCGTTCGCCGAGCAGGGATAAAAGAGACCATGAAGCCTTTCTCCCGGGCCGGATTTTCTTATATTAGATCTATCCCCAGCAGGGGCGGAAGCAGAGGCCGCGAAGCGGTCCGCGCGACCCGAGCCGGGGCCAGAGTCGAAGGATGCCCGAGGAAAAACAAAATCGCTACCGCCTAGAGTGGATCCAAGACATCTCCGAAATCCCCAAGAAGGCTTGGAACGCCCTGGCGCTCACCCTGGAAGCGCCGATCCTCGAGTGGGAGTGGCTGCACCGGATGGAATCCTCCGGGAGCATGCGCCCGGAAACCGGCTGGCTGCCCATCCACCTGACCGTATGGGACGGTGCCGATCTGGTAGCCGCCGCTGCCCTGTACGTCAAGGGACACAGCGAAGGGGAGTTCGTCTGGGACTACATGTGGGCGGACGTGGCCGGCCGCCTGGGAATCCCCTACTATCCCAAGATGGTGGGAATGAGCCCGGCCACTCCCGTATCGGGGTACAGATTCCTCATCGCCCCGGGAGAGGACGAACACCTGCTCAGCCGGGTCATGGTCCAGGCCATAGACCGGCTGTGCCGCCAGAACAACATGGCGGGCCTCAGCTTCAACTACGTGGATCCGCAGTGGCTGACGGTGATGGAGCAGTTGGGGTTCGTCGCCTGGAAGCACCAGAGCTACGTCTGGGAAAATCCAGGATTCAAAAGCTTCGATGACTATCTCTGGAGCTTCGACAAGAATCAGCGCCGAAACATCCGCCGGGAGCGGAAAAAACTCTCCGAGCAGGATCTGACGATTAAAGCCTTCAGCGGCGATCAGATCACCACCGAGCTTCTGGAAAAAATGTACCGCTTCTACGAGCTGACAAACGCGCAGTTCGGCCCCTGGGCGGCCAAGTATCTGAATCGGGAGTTCTTCAGGGGGCTGTTCGACGATTACCGCCACCGAATCCTGCTGCTGGGAGCCTACGATCGTGAGAACAGCGCAGATCCGGTGGGGATGTCCTTTTTGCTTCACAAAGGGCAGCAGATGTACGGGCGCTACTGGGGCAGCACAGGTCATTACGACAGCCTGCACTTCAACGCCTGCTACTACAGTCCGATCGAGTGGGCGATCGCCAACGGCGTGCGGCGCTTCGATCCGGGTATCGGCTCGTCCCACAAAGTGCGCCGGGGCTTCCGGGCTGTTGCCAACTGGAGCCTGCATCGCTTCTACGATCCGAATCTGGCCCGCATCATGACCCAGCACATCGATCAGATCAACCGTATGGAGCAGGAACGGATCGATTCCCTGAACCAGGCCGTGCCCTTCGCCGAGAACAGATTGTCCCGGCGGCCGGCGTCACGGCGGCCGGCGTCACGGCGGCGGGCGTCCCATTCTTGACCAAGCGCGTCCGCTGTATTATCAAATTAGTGGAATCTGGAAAGCTCATGAAGATTATTATCTCCTGGCTCATCCTCTTGAGCCTGCTGGCCTGCGCCTCTGCGCCTTCCCCTCCGGTCGAACCGACCTCCGGCGAACCGACAGCGGTGGTGAGCCCGGACCAGCCGGTACTCCGGACCGAAGAGGCGCAGAAGCCGGAGCAGCAGCCGAAGCCCTCCCCGAACTACAGAATCCTCAAAGAGGGACGGCAAAAACACGACAACTGGCTGCAGCTGAACGAGTATTTCCTCATCCACTATTTGTACTCCGACATCTTTCACCGCTTCGGTCTGCACAAAATCTTCAGCCTGGAGGACAAGATCAGGATTTCTGCCGGGATTCTGTACAACCTGGATTTCCAGACGCCGGTGAACCTGATCATCGACGACTACAGCGAAGAGGGGTCCCTGGTGGTTTCCCTCCAGTTGATCCGGATCGGGCAGCGGCGCAGTGTCCTGCTGGCCACCAACACGGACCGGGAGGGTGCGAAGATCTACGTCGGGGTGGAAAACCTGACCAAGATTTACAAACGCTCTTACATGATCGTGGAGGATCAATTGATCGCCCTGCCGGATCTGTATTCCGAGCAGAGAGAATCGGCGCTCATCGAAGAGAACTGTGCCGATAGTTTGGCACGGTTCTATATCTTTGACGGGAACATCAGCAACGACGCCGTGGCCGAGGGACTGCTCATCGGTTCGATACGGGGGGCCGACAGCGAGCTGGAGCGCAGCCACTCCGAGCTGATTCTCAGCCGCTACTACATGTCCCGGAACAGACTGGCGGAAGCCCAGGCGCTGCTTCTGGTCGTGGGCAGTCAGCTGGCCAGGGCGGGCGCAGATGATGAGCTGCGGGAAGGCTACTCGATTATCTATGAGGAGCTACTGATAACCAATGCCCTGAAGGAACACGAGGAGCAGAGGCGGGAGAACCGGCCCAAATCCCTCTGAGGGCTGAACAGATTCAAGAATGATCCCCGGCCTCTGATTCGCCCTGGCCGTCGTTTTTCTGCTCGCCGCCCCTGCCCCTGCCCGGGCCGGTTTCTTTTACAGTCGCCTTTTTGCTATTTGATTTCCTCGGCTTCCTGGTCTTGATCGTTACCTCGCCGCTTTTCGGATCCAGCTCTACGTAGGCCTTTCCTCCCTTTTTCAGGGCTCCGAAGAGCACCGAGTCCACGAAGAAATCCTTGACTTTCTGCTGAACCAGCCGGGCAATGTTGCGGGCGCCGAACTCGGGGCTGTATCCGGTATCCGCCAGGTACTTGCGGCACTCCTCGCTGACCTCGATGGCGATTCCCTTCTCCTGAAGCTGTTCTTCGAACAGCCGGATCTCCTTGTCCACGATCTGAAGAATCACCGGCTCATCCAAGCGGTTGAAGGTCACGACCTTGTCCAGACGGTTGCGGAACTCCGGATTGAAGACCCGGTCCACCGCCTCATCGATGGCGTCGGCTCCGATCACCCGCTGTCCAAAACCAATCGAGGGCTTGCCCAGCTCCCGGGCGCCGGCATTGGAGGTCATGATCAGGATCACGTTGCGGAAGTCCGCCTTGCGCCCCGCGTTGTCGGTAAGGGTGGCGTAGTCCATGATCTGAAGAAGAACGTTGAAAACGTCCGGGTGGGCCTTCTCCACTTCATCCAGAAGAAGCACGGCATGAGGGGTTTTGCGTATGGCATCGGTCAACAGCCCCCCTTCATCATAGCCGACGTATCCCGGAGGAGAACCGATCAGCCGGCTCACCGTATGCCGCTCCTGGTACTCGCTCATATCGAAGCGGTGCATGGCTATTCCCAGATGATCCGCCAGCTGGCGGGCCAGTTCGGTTTTACCCACCCCGGTCGGGCCTACGAACAGGAAGTTGGCCACCGGTTTGTTCGGCTCACGAAAGCCCGCTCTGGAGTTCTTGACAGCCCGGACCACGGATTCGATGGCCGAATCCTGGCCGAAGATCACGCTCTTGAGCTCCTCCTCCAGGGTCTTCAGGCGATCCACCTCGGAGGCGGAAACCGTTTTCTCGGGAATCTTGGCGATCTTGGACACGACCTTTTCGATATCCGTTTGGGTCAGCACCGTCTCTTCGCTTACCAGCCCCCCTCCCCGAAATGCCAGGATCCGGGTATACGCTCCCGCCTCATCGATCACGTCGATGGCCTTGTCCGGAAGGAAGCGGTCGTTGATGTACTGATCGGACAGATCCACCGCGGCCTGCAGCGCCTCGTCGGTGTACTTGACCTGGTGGTACTCCTCGTAGCGGTCCCTCAAGCCCTGGAGAATCTGGAAGGTCTCCTCCGGGGTCGTCTCGGTCACTTCGATCTTCTGGAATCTCCGGGACAGAGCCCGATCCCGCTCGAAGTACTTCTTGTACTCGTCGTAGGTCGTCGAGCCGAGGCAGCGGATACGTCCCGAGGCAATGGCGGGCTTGAGAATGTTTGAGGCATCGAGGGATCCGCCAGATACGGCCCCCGCGCCGACGATCGTGTGGATCTCGTCAATGAAAAGGATCACCCGCTCCTTCTTCTCCAGCTCTTTGATCACCTGCTTGAGGCGTTCTTCAAAATCCCCCCTGTAGCGGGTACCGGCCACGACGCTTCCCATGTCCAGCGCGTAAACCTCGTACTCCTTCAGCAGGTCCGGCACATCCCCCTCGGCGATCCGCTGAGCAAGTCCTTCGGCGATCGCCGTCTTTCCCACACCCGCATCCCCGACCAGTACGGGATTGTTCTTCAACCGCCGGCAGAGGACCTGAACCGTCCGCTCCAGGATATCCTCTCTTCCGATCAGCGGCTCCAGCTGCCCCTCCCGGGCTGCCCTGGTGAGCTCCCGGGTGAAGTTCTCCAGGGCGCTGCGCCGCCTTCGGCGCTTGTCCCCGGCTCCGCCGCCGTCCTCCTCTTCCGCCTCTTCGTTTTCGGCCTCTTCCTGGCCCCCGCGGCTGTCCGGGTCGGTTGCCAGCATTCCTCCGTGGGAGATCACCTGAAGCAGGTTGTAGCGGGTAATACCGGCCTTCTTCAGATAGAAGGCGCCGAAGCTCTTGGTCTCGTCGATGATCGAAACCAGTATATCCCCGATATCCACGATCTCTTTGGAAGAGGCTTCCGAATGAAACAGAGCCCGGGCTATGACCGACTGGAACCCGAGGGACTGAACGGGTTCCGCATCCTCCAACACGGGCACCGAATCTCTGAGATGTTTATCCAGGTCTTCCTTGATCTCCTCCGGGTCCGCGCCGCAGGCTTTCACGATCTCCTGGGTCACCTCGAAGAACAGAGAAGAAAATAGAATGTGCTCAGGGGTCAGGTACTCATGCTCCCTCTCCTTGGCGTGGAGATAGGCAGCCTGCAGCACTCCCTGAACATCGTCGCTGACTTTCATAAAAACCCTTTCTAACTCGTACCGGTTTCAGCTTATCCAGACTTCCAGCTTAGGCCGGCTCTACAGTGCATTTCAAGGGAAACTCCCTCGCCTTGGCCATCTGGCGCACCTGGACCACCTTGGTCTGGGCGATGTCCCAGGTATACACACCGACGACCCCTTTCCCTCTCTTGTGAACGTCCATCATGATCCTGGTTGCTTCGATCGCCGGTTTATGAAACACGATTTGAAGCACCTCGACGACGAACTCCCTGGTGGTGTAATCATCGTTGTGAAGCACCACCTTATACATGTCCGGCTCTTTTGTCTCTTTTTCGACATCCTCGAGCAGTTCATCGCCGTGTCTGGGATCCATGGACTGTTCAGACATCATCAAACCTCTCTCAGAAAATACGAAAACAACAAGACGTTGACAAGGGCAGCGCCGCGGGTCAAAGATACTATCGATGCGCTTCATCGCCGACCTCCACATTCACTCCCACTACTCGATCTCCACCAGCCCGCAGCTCACACCGGAACATTTGGAAGCCTGGGCCCGGATCAAAGGCATCGGCGTGATCGGATCCGGCGACTTCACCCATCCCGGCTGGCTGGAGGAGCTGAAGGAGAAGCTTGAGCCCGCCGAGGAGGGGCTGTTCCGGTTGAAACGGGAGTTCCGCCTGGATGGGAACACCTCTGCGGTGTCCCTACCGATCCACAGGCCGGCGGATGAGCAGGCCAGCCCGGTACGTTTCCTCCTCTCCGCCGAGATCAGCAATATCTATCGCTGGGGGGAGCAGGTACGAAAGGTCCACAACCTGCTTCTGGTGCCTACTTTCGAGGCGGCGGAAACGATACAGGAGCGGCTGTCGCGAATCGCCAATATCAGCTCCGACGGTCGGCCGATCCTCGGCCTGGACAGTCGGGATCTTCTTGAAATCGCTCTGGAGGCCTCCCAGCAGTGCTTCTTCGTGCCAGCCCACATCTGGACACCCTGGTTTTCCGCCTTGGGTGCGAAGAGCGGTTTCCCCGGCATCGCCGATTGCTACCGGGACTTAAGCGACCATATCAAAGCCGTGGAAACCGGACTGTCCTCGGACCCGCCGATGAACTGGTTATGCAGCTTCCTCGACAGGTACACGCTGATTTCCAATTCCGATGCCCATTCGCCGGAAAAGCTGGGCCGAGAGGCTAATCTCCTTGATACGGATCTGTCATACCCCGGAATCATCACAGCCCTTTCGGGCGGTCAGTCGCGAACCGAGGAATCGGGATTCCTCGGCACCATTGAATTCTTTCCCCAGGAGGGCAAGTACCACTACGACGGCCACCGGAAGTGCGGAATCTGCTGGGATCCTCTGGAAACTCTTCGCCATCGCGGCATTTGCCCGGTCTGCGGCAAGCCCGTGACCATCGGTGTGCTCAACCGGGTGGCCCAGTTGGCCGACAGGGAGAAGATTCCCGATGCGGGCACCCGGCGGGGATTTCACTCCCTGATACCCCTGAAAGAGATATTCTCGGAAATTACCGGAGTTGGAAGCGGGTCCAAGCAGATCGCCCGTTTGTACGACAGCGCCGTGCGGGCGGCGGGTTCGGAGTTCGCCCTCCTGCTCGACATGCCGGAGGAGGAGATTCAGCGCAACACCAACGAGCTGCTGGCTGAGGCGATACGCAGGATGCGCCGCAGCCAGGTGCGGGTGGAACCGGGTTTCGACGGCCAGTTCGGGCGGGTACGCCTGTTCGCCGAGGGAGAGGCGGGGGAACTTTCCCCTCAGGAGCTGCTGTTTCCCGAACACCCCCGGCAACGCCCCGAAACAACGCCAAGCGCCCCTCTGGTCGGTTTCGACATAGCCGCCTATCACCGCAGCGCTCCGGCGTCCGCCGGGTCACCGGGGCAGACCGAGGAGTTTTCAGCCATCTCGACCTTGAACGAGCAGCAGAGACGGGCGGTGACCCACGGGGTCGGCCCGTTGCTGATCCTTGCCGGGCCCGGCACCGGAAAGACCCGAACCCTGACCGCCCGCATCGCCTACCTGGTGCAGGAAAGACAGGTTGAAGCCCGCCGGATCCTGGCCGTGACCTTCACGAACAAGGCGGCTCAGGAGATGAAAAACCGGCTTCAGAGGCAGCTGACCCCGGGGCAGGCCGCTCGCTTGAATCTGCACACCTTTCACGGTCTTGGGCTCTCCATCCTAAAAACCGAAGCAAAGCGCTTCGGTCGAAGCGGGGCGTTCGCCCTGATCGATGAGCACGAACAGTTGGAGGTGATCCGCTCTCTGCCTGGAGTGAGCCCGGGCCGGGCTTCTTCTGTTCGGGAGGAAATCAGCGCCCTGAAGCGAACCCTGAAACACCCTGAGGAAATCTCCGAATCGGCAAAACGGGAGCTTTTCCTGGCGTACGAACAGACTCTGCGGCAGAAAAATCTCTTCGACTTGGATGATTTAATTCACAAGATCGTGACGCTGTTCTCCACCCGCGCCGACGTTCTGGGCGAGTACAGAAAACGCTTTCGATGGATTCTCGTGGATGAGTATCAGGACATCAACCTGGCTCAGTACCGCCTGATCCGGCAGCTGGCCGCTGGCCAACCCCCCAACCTGTTCGCCATCGGCGATCCCAACCAGGCGATCTACGGGTTCCGGGGAGCCGATGTCGGATTCATCAACCGATTCCTCAACGACTATCCCGCAGCGACACTGCTCGATCTCTCCTGCAGCTATCGCTGTTCCCAAACGATTCTCCAGGCCTCTACCCAGGTGTTGGCCGATTCCGCCAAATCCGCCGCAATTCAGGGAATCGAAGGGGGTGTGCGGGTTCGAATGCTGGAGAATCCCACCGACAGGAGCGAGGCGGAGATGATCGCCCGGGCGATCGAAGACATGATGGGGGGCCTTCGTTTCTTCTCCATAGACAGCAGCATCAGCGAGGGGTCGACAAGCGAGGGAATCCGCAGCCTTGCCGATTTCGCCGTGCTCTGCCGTATCAATCGTCAGATGAAGGTTCTGGAGGAGGCTTTTCGAAATCATTCGATCCCCTTCCAAACTGTCGGAGAAACCCCCTTTTTCAATTCCGAGCCTGTAAAATCCCTCATCGATCTGGTCCGCCTGGGCGTGAAGGATAATCCGGTTCTCCGTGCCATCGTGTTGAAAAAGCGGCTGATCGAAGCAGAAAAAATCGACGAGCTGCGGGAGCTGACCCGCAGGAGTGCTCCGGTCTCCGAGTTGTTATCCTCAATAGCGGATTTCGTTCATTTGGATATCCCACCGCCGCTCGAGCGGAGGCTCGGCGAGCTGTCCGGTCCCTTCGCCGCCGATGTGAATAAATTTCTGGAACACGTGCTTCTGGGCTCCGGCGCGGACGGCTACGACCGCAGGAGTGAACGGGTATCCTTGATGACCCTGCACGCCGCCAAGGGGTTGGAGTTCGCCTGCGTGTTTATCCCGGGATGCGAACAGGGGCTGCTGCCCTACTCCCTGTTCGGGACTGCGGCGGCGGACCCGCAGGAGGAACGCAGACTTTTCTACGTGGGCATGACCCGGGCAAAGAGATATCTGTTCCTGAGCTATGCAGCGCGGCGGCGGCTGTTCGGACGGGAATATCGCCTGTCCAGGAGTCCCTTCCTCGATCCGATCGAGGAAGGCCTGCTCGAGCTGCAGAGCACCGCTGCCCACAGGGTCGGATCCCCGGCCTCAGAGACCCACAAACAGCTCGATCTTTTTTAGCCTTGTTTTTCTAGACAACTGCTAGAAATTTTCACGCTGCGAAAAGTGTACGTATTTCGCCGCGCATATTTCTTACAGCCCGAAAAGGCTCCTACTCTTCGTAGCGCTTGAAAACCAGAACGCCGTTGTGACCGCCGAAACCGAAGGAGTTGCTGATGGCCGCGCGCATCGGGCCGGAGAAACCCTTGTTGGGAATAAAATCCAGATCACACTCCGGATCGGGATTCTCATAGTTACGCATGGGCGGATAGTACTGCTCCTTGAGTGCCAAGGCGGTTACGATCGCTTCCACCCCTCCGGCGGCCCCGAGCAGGTGACCTACCATCGATTTGGTCGAAGACACCTTGAGCTTATCTGTCCGCTCCCCGAAGACTTCCCTAATCGCCTTGGATTCCACCGGATCGTTCGCCTGGGTGGAGGTACCGTGGGCGTTGACATAGTCGATATCCTCGGTCGTGAGGCCGCCGTCCACCAGGGCCCGCCGCATGGCACGTATAGCTCCAACCCCTTGGGGGTGCGGGGCGGTCAGGTGGTTGGCATCGCAGGTTGCGCCGTAGCCGAGCAGCTCCGCGTAGATCTTGGCTCCCCGCTTCTTGGCATGCTCCAGCTCCTCCAACACGACTATTCCCGATCCTTCGGACATGACGAAACCGTCCCGGCCGGCATCGAAGGGCCTGGAGGCCTTCTCGGGTTTGTCGTTGTACTTGGTGCTCACCGCCTGGATCGCGGTAAAGCTCGCCAACCCCAGAGGGGTCAGAGCGGCTTCGGTTCCACCGGCCAGCATCATGTCCGCCCGGCCCCTGCGAACCCAGCTCAAAGCCTCGCCGATAGCGTCGGTTCCGGAGGCGCAGGCGGTGACCACGGCGTGGCATGGGCCCTGCAGGTTGAGCTTGATGGCGATGTTTGCCGGTGCGATATTGATGATCATCATCGGGGCCAGCAGGGGGTGCACCGCTTTGACACCCCGATCGAAGAACTTCTTGAAGTTGTCCCCCAGCACTTCGATCCCGCCGATGCCGTTGCCAAGGACGATTCCGATTCGATCGGGATCGATGTCGCCGTCCTTCAGGCCCGCATCCTCGTTCGCCTGGATCCCCGCGGCTACCGCATAAACGGTGAAGCGGTCCATCCTGCGGGCCTCTTTGGCATCGAAGAAGTCTCCCGGATTGAAATCCTTGACCTCCCCGGCTACCTGGCTGGGATGATCTGAGGGATCGAAGCGGGTAATGCGGGTGATGCCGTTCTCGCAGGCCTTCACCCGTTCCCAATAATCTTTGACGTTATTTGCGAGGGGGTTCACCGTCCCCATACCGGTAATCACCACTCGTTTGATCATAGATCTCTCCTTGCACTCATGAACAGTTTTTCTTAGATGGATATTCTTTTTAAATGGCCTTTCTTCTTAGATCGCAATCTTCGATCGTTGCTGATTATGGCAGATTGCGATGTCTATCGAAGATGGCCATCTTCTTAGTATGGCCATCTTCTTAGATGGCCATACAGCCATCTACTCGAAGCACTTCTCCCGATACGTAGGAGGACTGCTCCGAGGCCAGAAAGGTCACTACCTTGGCCACCTCCTCAGAGCTGCCAGGGCGTTTCATGGCTATCTGAGTTAGAAACGCCTCGCGAGCCGCCTCAGGCAGCTCCCGGGTCATCTCCGTGTCGATGAATCCGGGCGCCACGGCATTGACCCGCACACCCCGCATTCCCAGCTCCTTGGCCACGCTGCGGGTAAGTCCGATCAGTCCCGCCTTGGAGGCGGCGTAACTGGCCTGGCCGGCGTTTCCCCCGACTCCCACTACGGAAGCCATGTTGACGATCGAGCCGCTCTTGTTCTTGGCCATATGACGCCCCACGACCTTGCTGATCATAAAGGCACTGGCCAGGTTGATGCTCATGACCCTGTTCCAATCCTCCAGGGTCATACGGAAGATGAGATTGTTGTCCGTGATCCCGGCGTTGTTCACCAGGATATCGACGGTCCCGGCCTCCTTGATGATTTCCTCTATCACCGCAACGACCTTATCTTCGACGGCGACGTTCACCTGTTTGAAAACGACCTGACCGCCCCCCTGTTTGGCGGCTGCCTGCATACGCTTGAGGAACTCGCTGGGATTCAGATCCACGAAGTAAACCGTGGCTCCTTCCTTGAGAAACCGCAGTACGATCTCCAGGCCGATTCCCCGGGCTCCCCCGGTAACGATTGCCTTCTTTCCCTCTAACATCATAGTCTTATCCCTCGACGATTTTTTCGATATCTTCCAGCTTTCCCGCGGGGAGGCAGGGGTAGTCTCTGGTAAAAGCCTTCCACAGGCCGCCAAGCACCGACCCCGGACCTACCTCCAGAAATCGGGTGAATCCGTCATCCAGCAGGCTCTGTTCCTCCTCGACCCAGCGCACCGTCGAAACCGCCTGACGCACGCACAGCTTTCGGGCTTCCTCCCCCGAAGCGACCCTCTTCCCAGTGACATTGGCATAAACCGCCTTGACCGGATCGTTGAACGTGTAGCCGGCCAGCACCTCTTCCAGGCCCTTGCGGGCTTGCTCGAGGAGTGGGGTATGGAAAGGTGCGGAGACTCTCAAAACGACGTATCGCCGGGCTCCACTCTCTTTGAATGCGCTTTCAGCCTCTGCCAACCCCTCGGCGGTCCCGCCCAGGACGATCTGTGCGGGACTGGAATAATTGGCCAGAAAAACCTGTTTTCCCGCAAGTGTTCCGAGCACCTCTTGAGCTTTCGCAAAATCCAAACCCAATACGGCGGCCATACCGGCGCGGCCTTCACTGTCCGGCTTGTCCAGAGCCCTGGCGGCCTTCTCCATCAGCTGTCCCCGGATCTTGACGATCGGAAAGAGGTCTTCCAAGGCAAGTACTCCCGCCTCGTACAGGGCGCTGTATTCCCCCAGGCTGAACCCGGCAAATCCTTCAGGATCGATCCCTTTTTGTTTGCAGACCAGGCTGGCCGCCACGCTGGCCAGGGTCACGGCGACCTGGGTATTGTCCGTGGCTTTCAGCTCCTCCTCGCTTCCCTCGAACAGCAGCCGCCGCAGATCCATACTCGTAGACTCCGAAGCCAGAGCAAACAAATCCTTTACCTCTGGGCTCGACTCCCAGAGATCTTTTGCCATCCCGGGGTACTGTGCTCCCTGTCCGGGAAAGAGAAAACAGGCCTTCATGCGGGCTCCTTTTGGGATCGCAAAAAATAGCACATCCCCCCATGGGTTGTCAAGTGCAGCCAATCTCGCATAAAATACTTGAACCTTTTTTGATGGAGAAAATCATGAATGCAGTCATCCGCGCCACAGGTACCTACGTACCGGACCGGCGTGTGTCGAATCATGAATTCGAAAAATATTTGGATACTTCCGACGAGTGGATCGTATCCCACACGGGGATCCGCTGGCGTCACATCGCGGCGGATGACCAGGCAGCATCGGACCTGGCCACGGAAGCTGCCAGTAAGGCCCTGCACCGGGCTGAAATCGATGCCGAAGAGCTCGACATGATTCTCCTGGCAACGGCCACACCGGACTTCGTCGGATTCCCCGCCACCGCCTGCATCGTGCAGGAGAACCTGGGTGCAAATAACGCCGCGGCTATGGACCTGGTGGCCGGTTGCACCGGCTTCATCTACGGCCTGGAGACGGCCAAGGGATTCATCACCTCCGGCTACGCCAAGAAAGTACTGCTCATGGGATCGGAAGTGCTGTCCCGTCACGTCGACTGGAACGATCGCAACACCTGCGTGCTTTTCGGCGACGGAGCCGGTGCCGCTGTGATCTGCGCCGAAGAGGGACCGGAGGAACGGGGCGTGCTGTATACCTACATCCGCTCTCGGGGCTGGGGAGCCCGGCTTCTGGAACGAACGGCCGGAGGCAGCCGTTTTCCCTTCAAGCCCGGCGAGACCGACCCGACAGATTTGCTCCTCAAGATGGACGGGCGTAAGGTCTACAATTTCGCGGTATCCTCCCTGGTCGAGACGATCGAGCACCTGCTCGAGTACCACGATCTCAGTATTGATGATATCAAATACATAATCCCGCATCAGGCCAACCTGCGCATCATAGAGGCTGCGGCCAAGAGGAAGAAAATCCCTCTGGAGAAGTTCTATGTAAACATCCAGGAGTTCGCCAACACCTCCGCCGCCACCATCCCGATCGCCCTGGCCGAGCTTCAGGGCAAGCACATGCTCCAGGAAGGAGATATGCTGATAGCCATCGGCTTCGGCGCCGGGCTGACCTACGGGGGAAATCTGATCCGCTGGTGATCCCCGAATCGCCTGTCGAGCCTGCCGTCCCACACGAACTGATCGCCCGGCTGCGGCGGCACGTCCATGCCCTGACCCCGATACCCACAGACCAGCAGGCTCGTCTGCAGCGACTGCCCGCCGTCCGGTCCGTACTGTTCGACGTGTACGGCACGCTCTTCGTCTCGGCCTCCGGAGATATCGCCGCGAGCGACGGGCAGGAGCGCACCGGGGCAATGGCGAGGGCCCTGAAGGCTGTAGGAATACCGGCAGACCGAACCACGGCGGATCGGGCAGCCGAGGTCCTGGTGGAAGCGATCGCCCGGGCGCACAAACGGCTCAAGGAACGCGGCGTGGCCTACCCGGAGGTGGAGATCAGGAGTATTTTCGAGGAGGTTCTCGAGTACCTGCATACACGGGGATGCGGAGGCGGGAAGCCGACCCGGGAGTTCTGCGAAGCCCTGGCCGTGGAGTACGAATGCCGCAGCAACCCAACCTGGCCCATGCCGGGGCTTGCCGAGACACTACGGGGTCTGAAAGAGCGAAATATGCCGCTGGGGATCGTCTCCAACGCACAATTCTTCACCCCCCTGCTGTTCCCGGCATATCTGGAGAAGAGCCTGCCGCTCCTCGGCTTCGACCCCGATCTGTGTGTGTTCTCCTACAGACTTCTGGAAGCAAAACCTTCGCCAAGACTGTTCCTCCACGCTCTCGAGGTGCTGACCCGCCGCGGCATCGAGCCGCAACAGGTTCTGTACGTGGGCAATGACAGGGTCAACGATATCTGGCCGGCCGCCCAGACCGGTATGAGGACCGCCCTGTTCGCCGGGGACAGCCGTTCTTTCCGTCCCCGGGAAGCGGATCCTATCACCCGCAGCGTGAGAGAGGATGTGCTGCTGACGGATCTGAGGCAGCTCGCGGATGTGCTTCCTGTCGTCTAGTAATTCGTTTCCGCTTCATCCGCAAGCTGCAGTACCCGCAGATAGTCGGGAAAACCGGAGATGTCTTTCTGACCGCAGCCGAAACCCTCGCCCTGCAGGGCCCCACCGGGTTTGTTCGAAACCTGCCTGCCGCAGGCGGTCAGGATCGCGCAGCCGGTGGGCGTGAGGATCTCCGTACCGGTATCGAGTTTCCTCACCTCGAAACCGGACAGCATCACAGCGGTTGCGGGAGCCGGCACAGACAGCCTGCCGTGGGTCGTGTCGATCGTACCGCTACCCACCGTCAGGGTGGAAAACAGGACCCGGTCGGTCTTCAGATAATCGAGGGCCAGGGCAAAACCCAGGACATCCACAACCGTATCCACGGCTCCGATCTCGTGAAAATGCACGTCTTCCGGCCGAACAGCGTGTACCCGGCTCTCCGCTTCGGCCAGCCGCGTGAGGATGCGTCGGCAGGTCGCTATCACGTTTGAGGGATACTTGCCGCGGCCCAGCAAATCGAGAATGGAAACCAGATTTCGATACTCCAGCTGACGATCCTCGCTCCAGGTGATGCTCAACTGTGTACAGGATCTGCCGGCTCGATCCCTGCGTGCCTGCCCGATCATCAATCCCGGGATTGCCAGCCGGTCGTAGCGGTCTTGGAGATAGGACAGGGGGACCCCCAGATCGACCAGAGAAGCCAGGATCATATCTCCGCTGGCCCCGCAGGGTAACTCGAAGTAAAGCATGAAGCCTTGTACACCGCATCCTCGCCGCTGTTCAAGTGAGCACGGGAACAAATTCAACTTGTCTTTTGACAGAGGCGTTCGTATCATAATAACGGGAACAACAATGAACGACGACCAACATAAAAAGCGACAAATATCTTTAGGCTATGTGGCCGTTGCCCTGCTGCTGATCTTCGGACTGCAGTTTCTGTTCGTGCAGAGGGCCAAAGAGATTACCTACAGCGAGTTCAAACAGTACCTGGAACAAGGCATGGTCCAGGATGTGTCGGTCTCTGAGACGGATATTCGCGGTGTGATCGTGCTTAGTGAAAACGAGCAGGAACGGTTCGTTACCAATCGGGTCGAGGATCCGGATCTGGTCAGTCAGTTGGAGGAGAAGGGGGTGCGCTTTTCCGGACGGCAGGCTAACAGTTTCTTCA
>Ga0315553_10000462_pt1 | contig 36245 bp, 38 predicted proteins | sample SalMarSW160140MG_FD_203099 | JGI IMG/M metagenome (GOLD analysis project Ga0315553, IMG submission 203099) | Salt marsh sediment microbial communities from the Plum Island Ecosystem LTER, Massachusetts, United States - Salt Marsh Sediment SW1601-40 ... | reverse complement strand
CGTCAAGGCTGCGACGGCACACGGCCTCGCCCTCGGCCGGGTCGGTGAGGGCTGGCGAGCCCGCATGACCTTCGACGTGTGAGCGCTGAGCTCCGCTCTGGGTCGCACGTCCTCATCGCTGGGGCTGTCGGCCCCGCGCGAGTCACGGAGCCGCGGTCCGCGGGGGTGCGGACTGGCACGCGGGATGCAGCCTGTCGGGCAGGGCGACGGGGTTGCCGGCGCCGGAGACGAGGGGGGAGCGGGCGATGTCGGCACGAAATCTCCTGCCCTGGAACTGGGGGACGAAGAGGGTCCCGGTGCGCGGCGAGGAGCTGCCGCTCCGCTCGCTGCACCGGGAGATGAACCGCTTCTTCGGCGACTTCTCGCGTGACTTCGGCCTGTCGGTCTGGGGCGGCGAGAGCGGGGCGTTCGCGCCCGACATCGATGTGGAGGAGGACGACGACGCGATCCGCGTCGACGTCGAGCTTCCCGGTGTGGACGAGAAGGACGTGGACGTCTCGCTGCGCGACGACCAGCTGGTCGTGCGCGGCGAGAAGCGCGAGGAGCGCACGGAGAAGAGGCGGGGCGAGCGCTGGACGGAGCGGCGCTTCGGCGCCTTCGTCCGCGCGATCCCGCTGCCCTGCGAGGTGGACCGCGAGCGGGTGGAGGCGTCCTTCCGCCGGGGCGTGCTGCACGTGGACCTGCCGAAGACCGCCGAGGCGCGCCGCGAGGGTCGGCGGATCGAGGTCCGGGCGGGCTAGCGAGAGGGAGGAGGACACGATGATTCCGGAACCCGAGGACGAGCGCGATCGGGGCGACGTGTGCAGCGTGTGCGGGGCGCGCGTGGCGGCGGACACGGACCGGGGCTTTGCCTTCGGGACCGAGAACGTGCTGTGCTTCGGTTGCGCCGAGCTGCGCGGGGGACGTTTCGACGCCCGGCGCGACGTATGGGATCCGCCGCCCGACCTCTCGGACGTTCCGGACGAGGCCTACGGCGCGGCCCCCCACGAGATTCGACGGGGTCGCTGACCTCGCGGGAGCAGGATATTGCGGGTGAACAGAGACGAGGCGGTCCGCCGCCAGCTGGAGAGTCGACTCGCGCAGCTGCTGGCGCGGGCCGGGAAGATCGAGGCGGACCTGCGCAAGCCCGGGGACCGGGACTGGCAGGAGCGCGCGACCGAGCGCGCCAACGACGAGGTGCTGGAGCGGCTCGACGCCGCGGAACGCGGCGAGGTGCAGGAGATCCGCGCCGCCCTCGCGCGTCTCGAGGACGGGCGCTATGGGGTGTGCGAGCGCTGCCGCGGCGCGATCTCAGCCGAGCGGCTCTCGGCGCTCCCCGCGACCCAGACCTGCGTTGCCTGCGCGCCGGCCTAGCCCGGGCGGGAGCCCGCCCTCGCTCGCCTGCGGGTCGCTGCGCGTCGGCCGACTCTCGAGTCGGCCTGCTAGCCCCCGCCACCCGGCCAGAAGGTCAACAGCCCGGTCCCCAGCGCCAAGGCCGTTCCGAACAGCGCCACCACCCAGCGGCGCAGCTCGGCGTGCCCGAGCGCGCAGGCGGCGACGCCCTTGAAGGCCAGGTTCGCCATCACGCCGGTCAGCACCAGGCGCCAGCCGATCGCGGGCTCCACGCGACCGAGCTCGAGCATCCGTGCGATCGACAGCGTGATGGCGTCCACGTCGGTCAGGCCGGAGAGCGTCGCCACCGCGTACAGGCCGCGCTCGCCCAGCCATTGGCGGGCCGCGGCGACGCCCAGCAGCACGGCCGCGTAGAGGAGCCCGAAGCCGACCGCCGCACGCAGGTCCGAGGGCGCGTGGTCGAGCCGCGCCATCGGCAGCCGATCGCGCGTGAGGACGTATACGATCGCGCACAGCCCCGCCATGAAGGCGAACATCGCGATCAGCGGGCGAGCCAGCACGCCGAACACGTCCGGGGCCACCAGCGCCGCGAGCAGCAGCATGCGCGGGAGTACCACGGTCGAGGAAAGGGCGAGCACGAGCGCCGTGGCCGGCACGCGGCGGGGCGCGTCGCGCGTGCGCCGCGCATAGCTCACGGTGGTGGCGGTGCTCGAGATCAGCCCTCCGAGCACGCCCGCGGCGATCGTGCCGAGGTTCGGTCCGACCAGCCTGTGGGCGAGATAGGCGCCCAGGCTGATGCTCACGATCAGCACCACCATCGACCAGATCTGGAACGGATTCAGCACCTGGAAGGGGCCGAAGCTGCGGTTCGGCAGTGCGGGCAGGATGACGAGTCCGATCAGCACGAGCTGCATGACCGAGCGCACCTCGTCCTCGCCGATGCGCCGCACGAACTCGTGGAGGGGGCGCTTCCAGTGCAGCAGCACCGCGACGGCGCCGGACACGGCAACCGCGCTGACGGCCTGACCCCGGGCGACCACGGCGCCGACGACGAACATCACCAGCAGCGCCACCTCGGTCGTGATGCCCGTCTCGGGATTCTCGCCGGAGTGGCTCTCCCGGCTTCCGCTCCACACGATCGCCGCCAGGGCGAGGATCCCCGCGGCCAGGAGCCAGCCCCCGAAGGCCGTGGTGAGCTGGGCGGTCAGCGTGCCCAGCAGCGTGACGAGCGGGAAGGTGCGGATCCCCGCCAGCCGCTTCGCCGCCCATTCGCGCTGGAAGCCCACCAGGAGACCGAGGCCCAGCGACAGGGCCAGGTGATAGGTTTGGTTCCAATCCACGGCAGGGGGAAGCTACACCCTCGTCACGAGCTGGCGATCAGTCGCGCACCCAGCGCACGCGCACCAGATTCTCGCGCTCGGCCGAGGTGGGCGGCTGCTCGAGCCGTCCCGAGTAGGCCTTGTGGAGCGCGCGGCCCAGCGCCTGGACGAGCTTGGCGTCGGTCGTCTCGGCGACGAAGCCCTGGGCGGTCTCCTCGATCGCGATCAGGCGCTTGAGCGGGTGGCTCGCGCGCTCGCGCTCCTCCACGTGGCGCATCAGTCGGATCAGCTCATCCCGGTGCGTCAGCGCGAAGGTCCCCTCCGCGCGCAGCTCGCCGGCCGGATAGCGGTCGGTGATCCGCTGGCAGGCCGGACATACCTTCCGGTAGGCGTCGGCCGGCGCGGGCTCCCAGGTCCAGCGCCCCTGTCGATAGCTCGCGCCGCAATCGGGACAGGCGGCGAGCTCCGGATGCTTCTCGACGTCTCCGCCCGCCGGCTCGGGCGTCCGCCGAAGCGGGCGGGGCGCGGCGGACGAGGAGTGCGTGGGGGAGCGCTTGCGACGCATAGTGCGAAACCTCCTTCGCAGCGAACGAGGCGTCCCGCCTCGATGTGTCGCGAGTTGGGACGCGATGGGACACCGCCCACTCGCCCGGCGGGCCGCGCCAGGAGCCGACTCGGAGAGTCGGCCGACGCGCGGCGAGCGACGGCGAGCTCCTGCCGGACTAGGCGGCCTTCTTCTTGCGCCGCACCTTCGGCGGCGGCTGGATCGCCTTCTCGAGCTGACGCAGCAGCTGGACCGTGGCGCGCCGAGCGCGCAGACTCTGCCGCCGCCACTCGCGCTCGCCCTGGGCCTCGAACTGGCCGAGGCGGTGGCTGGCCTCGCGCAGCACGCGCGCAGCCCGACGGCGCGCGTCGCGCCCGTCCTTCTCGATCCGCTTCTCGAGCTGAACGAGGCCGCGGCGCATGCGGCGCGAGAAGTCGCGCAGCGTCGGCGGAAGCTCCGCCTCGAGCTGGCTCAGCGCCGGAGCGCGTTTGCCCGAGCGCTGGGTCTTCTTCTTGCGGCGGACGGCTTTCTTCGAAGATCGGGATGCGGCTGCCACAGTGGGTTCCTCCTGCTCGGGAGTTCTGCAAACCGCATGCCGTTCAGGCCGACTCCCCCATCCGGTCGAACCACTTGTGCAGATCCGCCTCGCCCAGGGTCTCGTGCTCGAGCAGGTCGCGGGCGCTCTCCTCGAGGACGGCCCGGTGATCCGCCAGGATGGCGCGCGCCCGCTGGAAGGCGCCGTTCACGATCTCGCGCAGGGCGCAGTCGATCTCGCGCGCCGTCGCCTCGCTGTAGCGGCGCGGTCGCGGCCAGACGGCGTCGGCACCGCCCCCCGACCCGACGGGCTCGTCGTAGCTCACGGGTCCGAGCTCGGGGACCATGCCGAAGCGGCTCACCATGTTTCGCGCGATCTCGGTGGCGCGCGCCAGGTCGTCGGCGGCTCCGGTCGAGAGCTCGCCGAACACCAGGTCCTCGGCGGCGCGGCCCCCGAGCAGCACCGCGAGCTTGCCCTCGAGCTCGGCGCGGGTCATCAGATAGCGGTCGTCGGTCGGACGTTGGATCGTGTAGCCGAGGGCTCCGATCCCGCGCGCGACGATCGAGACCTTGTGCACGACGTCGCTGCCGGGCAGCGCCGCGGCGACGAGGGCGTGGCCCATCTCGTGGTGCGCGACGAACTCGCGCTCGCGCGGGTTCAGGATCCGGTTCTTCCGCTCCAGGCCCGCCACGATCCGCTCGACGGCGGCGGTGAAGTCGGCCATCGACACGGCTTCGGCGCTGCGACGCGTGGCGACCAGAGCCGCCTCGTTGACCAGGTTCGCGAGGTCGGCCCCGGTGAAGCCCGGAGTGAGCGCCGCGATCGTCTCCGCGTCGACGTCCGGGCTGCTGCGGATCTTCGGCAGGTGGACGCCGAGGATCGCGGCGCGGCCGGCGCGATCGGGCCGGTCGAGCAGGACGTGGCGGTCGAAGCGACCCGCGCGCAGCAGCGCCGGGTCGAGGATCTCCGGCCGGTTGGTGGCGGCGAGCAGCACGATCCCCGAGGTCGGGTCGAAGCCGTCGAGCTCGACCAGCAGCTGGTTCAGCGTCTGCTCCTTCTCGTCGTGGCCCCCGAATCCGCCCGCCGCGCCGCGCGCGCGGCCCAGCGCGTCGAGCTCGTCGACGAAGATGATGCAGGGCGCGTGGGTGCGCGCCTGCTCGAACAGGTCGCGCACGCGCGCCGCACCGACGCCGACGAAGAGCTCGACGAACTCGGAGCCGCTGATCGAGAAGAAGGGCACGCCGGCTTCGCCGGCCACGGCGCGGGCCATCAGCGTCTTGCCGGTGCCCGGCGGACCGACCAGCAGGATGCCCTTCGGGATGTGAGCGCCGAGCCGACCGTAGGCGGTGGGGTCGCGCAGGAAGGCGACCACCTCGCGCAGCTCGATCTTCGCCTCGTCGACGCCCGCCACGTCGTCGAAGCAGACCTTCGTGTCCGACTCGACGTAGACCTTCGCCTTGCTGCGGCCGATCGCGAGCATCCCGCCCCCGGCGCCGAGGTTGCCGGCCATGCGCCGCAGCAGGAACATCCAGACGGCGAAGAACAGGGCGATCGGAACGATCCAGGAGAGCAGGGTCGGCAGCAGGTTGCTCTGGGGCGAGCTCGCGAACTCGACGTCGTGCTTGGCGAGCTCGGCCGCCAGCTCGGGGTCGACGCGCTGGGTCGCGAAGTGCGACTTTCCGTCGCGGGGCTCCTTGAAGCGACCCTCCAGCGTGTTGCCGCTCACCGTCACCTCGGCGATCTGGCCTTCGCCGAGCAGGGTCTGGAACTCGCTGTAGGGGATCCGGTCCACGTTCTGGGAGGAGACCCAGAGATCGCGCAGCATGAACACGCCGAGCAGGGCGAAGAGCACGTAGAAGATCTGGAAGTGGGGGCGCTCTCCCAGGGGCTTCTTCGCGCCGCGTGGCGCGGTGCGGCGAGCGGGATCCGACGGCTCGGTATCGGGACCGGGCCGGGCGCTCGGCTCCGTCGCCGGGCTGCGCGGACGGCGCCACTTCATCGCGCGGCCCCGAAGAGGGAGCCCGGCCCGACCGGTGCGGGCTCGGCCCCGGTCCCGGTGTCGGCCGCGGCGAGCCTCCCGCACTCGTTCTCGCGTCCGCGCACGACGCGTCGCCCGGTGAGCGGGCCGTGCGACTCGGTCACCACCGTACACTGACCCGCGTCGCCGTTCCGCTCGTAGAACAGCACCACCCAGTCGTCGGTGCGACCGAGCTGGTGGGCGCGCGCGGTGTTGGAGAAGAGCGCGGTGAAGTGCCAGCCGTCGCGCTCGGTGTGCAGGATCGGGAGCCACGCGCTGCCCTGGGGGTTGAAGCGGCGCGGCGCGATCCGACGCAGGCGTCCTGCGGCCGCCCGCTCGCGGTAGTCGGCGTCGACGGCCAGCAGGGTGGCGACACCGGGGCGCGGCGCCGCGGCGCCCTCGCGGACGAGCTCACCGCGCAGGGCGCGCCGCCGCGCCGAGCGCGCGAGCACCGACGCGAGCTGCTCGCGCACGGCGCGCACACGCCGCGGCCCGAACCCGCGCACCGACGCGAGGCGACCGTCGTGGGCGGCGGCCTCGAGATCCTCCAGCGTCTCGATGCCGAGCTCCTGGTGCAGGCGTCCGGCCAGCTCGGGCCCGATTCCCGCCACCGTCGCGAGCAGCCGCTCCGGCGACACCTCGCCCTCCAGCCGATCGAGCAGGGTGAGGGTCCCGCGGTGCGCGAGCTCCGCCACGTGGGAGGCGATCGTCGGCCCGATCGTGGGCAGGGCGTCCAGCGCCTCGACGCCACCCTCGCGCAGCACGTCGACCAACGCACGGGGATGGCCGCGAATGGTTCCCGCGGCGCGCCGGTAGGCGTTCACGCGGTAGCGGTTCGCGTCCTGCGCCTCGAGCAGATCGGCCACCCGCTCGAGGACGTCGGCGATCTCCTGGTTCGTGACCAGACGCAGCGGAGTCATCACGGTGCCTGAGACGGATATAGCGCACCGGACGCTCCCGGCGATCCGCGCACCCACCGGCTGCGTCAGGGCTCCGCGACGGGTCGCGAGGCGCCGGCCGCAGACGGCTCGGCGGTCTTCGCCGCGTCCGGGGCAGAGCCCTTCGCCTCGGTGTAGGCCGACGCCGCGCCGTAGCGATAGACGAGCTGGCCCCCGAGATGCCCCGCCGCGACCGCGGCCGCGAGCACGATCGCCATCGCCGCCGTCGCGCTGATCCGCCCCGCGCGCCCGAGCCCACCGGCGAACAGGCCGGTCGCCGTCAGCAGCGCGGTCGCGGCGGCCAGACCGAGGAAGCGCTCGGCGGCCTCCTCGTGCTCCTCGATGTGCCGCTCCGCGACGACGCGCTCCACGCGCTCCTCCTCGTGGTGGCCCGTCTCCAACGCGGCCCACGCCGACAAGGCGAGCGCGAACTGGAACACGACGACCGCCGCCCACGACCGCGCGGGCAGCAGGCCGCGCTGGATCGCGATCAGGAACCCGATCCCGATCAGGGGCATCAGGACGGCGAGCGCCACGGGCAGATGTACGACGGCCGGGTGGAGCGGATCGGGAAGCATGGTGGATGGCACCTCCTTTGCCGGAAGTCTTGCACGGCGCGTGCCGGATTCGCGCCGCTGGCCGAGCGCGGCCGAGCGGCGGGAGGCCACTTCGCGCTGGGCCGACCCGCCCCGAGGCGTCGGGGCCCTGGGGTGCCGAGCCCCAGGCCGGTCCCTAGGCGAGCTCGACGCTCTCGCGGTACTCGGGCGCGTGGGCGGGGAAGCCGAGCTCATCCTGCACCAGGCGGCGCAGCGTGTCGGCGGGGACGGCCTCGCCGTGGGTCACGAACACGCGGCGCGGCGGGCTCTCGCAGGCGCGCAGCCAGGCGAGGATCCCCGCCTGGTCGGCATGGGCCGAGAAGATGTCGAGCTGGATCACCTCGGCCTCGATCGGCACCTGCGCGCCGTGGATCTTCACCTGCTTCGCGCCGTGCACGATCGCATCGCCGCGCGTGCCCGGAGCCCGGCGTAGCCGGCGTCCTCCTCCTGGAGATAGGCGGCGTCGGGCAGCAGGATCTCGCACAGCGCGCGGGTCGGCTCCGAGCAGAGCACCGGGCCGGCGAAGCCGTCGCGCACCAGCGCCGGCAGGTAGCCGCTGTGGTCGATGTGGGCGTGGGTCAGGAGCACCGCGTCGAGGGAGGCGGGGTCGACGGGCAGCTCGGCCCAGTTGCGCAGGCGCAGCGCCTTCACTCCCTGGTAGAGGCCGCAGTCGACCAGCACCCGGGTGTGGTTGGCCTCGAGCAGGTACTTGGATCCGGTGACGGTGCCGGCGGCCCCGAGGAAGGTGAGCTTCACGCGTGCTCCTGGCCGTTGGGGTCCGGCGGCGGCGGATCGAAGATGGAGCGACCCCGTTCGGTGTACCAGTCCCGGATCCTGTGCCAGGTCTCCTCGGCGCTCTCGGCGGTGCAGAACAGCTCGCGGTCGCGGGCCTCGACCACGCTGCGCTCGACGAGGAAGTCGAAGTCGATCGCGCGCTGCCAGAACTCGCGGCCGACGAGCACCACCGGAAGCGGCGCGCGTTTGCCGGTCTGGATCAGGCACAGCGTTTCGAACACCTCGTCGAGGGTCCCGTATCCCCCCGGCAGCGCGACGAGGGCCCGGGCGCGCTGCATGAAATGGAGCTTGCGCAGGGCGAAGTAGCGGAACTGGAAGTGCAGGCCGGGGGTGAGATAGGGGTTGGGCTCCTGCTCGCGGGGCAGCGTGATGTTGAGCCCCACCGACGCCGCCCCGACGTCGTGGGCGCCGCGGTTGGCCGCCTCCATGGCGCCCGGTCCGCCGCCAGTGACGATCAGCAGCCGGTGGTCCTCGGGCCCCTCGCCGCAGCGTCCGACCAGTTGACCGAGCTCGCGCGCGATCGCGTAGTAGCGGCTCTGCTCGACCGCGACGCGCGCCCGGTGCACCGCCCGCGCCGCCAGGGCGTCGTCCGGCCGCCCGGCCGCCCCGCGCTCCACCTCGGCGAGGCGCTCGCGGGCGGTCTCGGGCTCCAAGAGCCGGGTGCTGCCGAAGACCACGACCGTGTGCAGCACGCCGTGATCCGTGAGGGCCAGCTCCGGCTTCAGGTACTCGAGCAGCAGGCGGACCGGTCGCAGCTCGGGGCGGGCGAGCAGGGCGAGGTCGCGATCGGCCCTTCGGTGGGAGGGGCTCGCCATCAGGAGGGCGAGTGCGGCGTCCTCTTCGTCTTGGGTCACATTGGTCCTGAAAGGGGCGGCTCGCCCCAGGCGATCGGGCCGCGGCACGGCGTCCTCCCTTCCCGAGCGACGCCGCGTGCGGTCCACCGCTTGCAGAGCAAGCTGGGTGCCCACGGGAGGTGGCAGGGTGTCCGCGAAGCCGAACGTGACGGTCCTGGGAGGCGGGTTCGCGGGGCTCGAGACCGCGTTCACCCTGCGTCACAACCTGGGGGAGCGGGTCGCGCTGCGCTTGATCTCGGACCGCGACGAGTTCCTGTTCAAGCCCGACACGGTCTACATCCCCTTCGGCCGGGATCCGCTGCGCTGTCGGATCCCGCTCGCCGAGCCCCTGCGGCGCAAGCAGATCGACTGGGTGCACGGGCGGGCGCGCGCGATCGACCCGGAGCGCAAGACGGTCGAAGTGGGGAGGCAGAGCCTCGCCTACGACTATCTCGTGGTCGCGACGGGAGCGGAGATGCGACCGGGGGAGATCCCCGGCCTCGCCGAGCACGCCCACATCGTCTGGACGCCGGAGAACCTGATGGAGCTCGGTGCGGCCCTGGAGCGGGTCGTGCAGCAGGCGCGCGCGCGGCGCCAGCAGCAGATCCTGTTCGCCGTCCCTCCCAACAACCGCTGCGCCGGTCCGCTCTACGAGCTGGCCCTGATGATCGACACCTGGCTCCGCCGCGGCGGGGACCGCGATCCCGTGGACCTCGTCTGGACCACCTACGAGGACAGCTTCCTCCAGGCCTTCGGTCCGCGGCTGCACACCGTGGTGCGCGAGGAGTTCGAGCAGCGGGACATCGAGGGCATCCACAACACGCGCATCGAGGCGGTCGAGCCCGGCGTCGCCCACTACGACGGCGGCGTCGAGCGCTCCTTCGACCTGCTGATCACCTTCCCGCCCAGCGTGGCCGGAACCGCGTTCCCGGGACTTCCCGCAGACGACCGCGGCTTCCTCCGCGTCGAGCCCGCCGGCCGTCGGGTGAAGGGATCGGAGGACCTGTTCGCCGTCGGAGACGCGTCCAATTTCCCGATCAAGCAGGCGTTCCTCGCGCTGCTCCAGGCCGACGCGGCCGCGGAGCATCTCTCGGCCGAGCTCGAGAGCCGCGAGCCCGAGTTCGACTTCGAGCCGCTCACCCTGTGCGTGATCGACGAGCTGAACAAGGCGACCTTCGCCCAGGTGCCGCTGCGTTACACGGGCGAGCCGGACCATCCGATCGACGTCGACACGCGGGACGACGAGCACTACAAGGTCGGCGTGTCGCCGCTCTGGCGGGTGGCGAAGACGGCGCTCGGACTCTACCTGCCCTGGCGCTTCGGGCGCGGCGAGCCTTTCTACCAAGGGATGGCCTGGGAGGCGATGGACCTCGGCCTGAAGGTCATGGCGAAGGCGCTCGCCCGCTAGGCCGATGGACGCGCCGGAAACGAAGGGTCCGCCCGATCCGGCGCCCGCCGAGCGGCAACCGATCCTCGCCCGGGTGGTGGACGTGTTCCTGCGCGGACACCTGCCCGTGTGGCTCCTGGGCGCGTCCCTCGTCGCGGGCGCCTTCGCGCTCGCGGCGACACCGCGCGAGGAGGAGCCCCAGATCGTCGTACCGATGGCCGACGTGTACGTCAGCGCGCCGGGTCTCGCCGTGGAGGAGGTCGAGCGGCAGATCGCGACGCGCCTGGAGAAGCTCTTCCTCCAGATCGACGGGGTCGAGCACGTGTACTCGGCGTCGTATCCGGGGCGCGCGGTGGTCACGGTGCGCTTCTTCGTCGGAGAGGATCGGGAGAAGAGCCTGCTCCGGCTCCACGACAAGCTGCAATCGAACACCGATCGGATTCCCCCTGGCGTTCAGTCGTGGGTCGTGAAGCCGATCGAGATCGACGACGTGCCGATCCTGGTCGCGACCCTCTGGAGCGAACGCCCCGACACGGTCGACGACCACGCGCTGCGTCGGATCGCCGAGGAGCTCGAGATCAAGCTCCAGGCGGTTCCGGGGACGAACCGGACCGAGGTGGTCGGCGGGCGACCCCGCGCAGTGCGCGTCGAGCTGGACCCCGACGCGCTCGCCGGGCGCCGGACCTCGGCGCTAGACGTGGCCTGGGCGCTCGGGGTCTCCAACGTCCGTCGGCCCGCGGGAGACTTCGATCGCCTCGACGTCCACACTCCCGTCGAAGGAGGCGATTTCGCCACGGACGCGGACGCGCTCCGGCGGCTCGTCGTGAACGTGGTGGACGGCCTGCCGGTGCGCCTGGGCGAGGTGGCCCAGGTCGTCGACGGCCCCGCCGAGCGCGAGAGCTACACCTGGATCGGCTTCGGCCCCGCCGAGATCGAGGAGTCCGCGCGGGTGACCGACGGCGCCTTCTTCCCGGCGGTGCACGTGGCGGTCGCGAAGCAGCGCGGCACCAACGCCGTCGTCGTGGCGCGCCGGGTCGAGGCGCGCATCCGCGAGCTCGCCCCCGTGCTGCTGCCGGCCGGCGTCCAGGTGCGCATCACCCGCAACCAGGGAGAGACCGCGGACGCCAAGGTGAACGAGCTGCTCGAGGGGCTGCTCGTGGCGATCGTGATCGTGATCGGGCTCATCGCCTACAGCCTGGGCTGGCGCGAGGGGCTGGTGGTGGCCGTCGCCGTGCCGGTCACCTTCGCGCTGACGCTGCTGCTGAACCTCGCCGCCGGATACACGATCAATCGGGTCACCCTGTTCGCGCTGATCCTCTCTCTCGGGCTCGTGGTCGACGACCCGATCGTCGACGTGGAGAACATCCACCGCCACCTGCGCATGGGACGGGAGCCGCCCCTCGAGGCGGTGCGCCGGGCGGTGAACGAGGTCCGCCCTCCGATCCTGCTCGCCACCCTCGCGGTGATCGTGTCCTTCCTGCCGATGACCTTCATCACCGGGATGATGGGCCCCTACATGCGTCCGATGGCCCTCAACGTCCCGGTGGCGATGGCGATGTCGATGGTCGTCGCGTTCACGATCACCCCCTGGCTCGCCTATCACGCCCTGCGCCGCAGCGTGCGGGCCCGGCCGGAGGAAGAGACCGGAAGCGACGACGCGGCGCCCCTCTACCGCCTCTACGAGCGGGTGCTCGGTCCATTCCTCGACTCTGCGCGCGCGGCGCGCGCGCTGTTCGTCGCCACCGCGCTGCTGTTCGCGGCCGCCGCGGGGCTCGTCGCCCTGCGCGCGGTGCCGCTCAAGATGCTCCCCTTCGACAACAAGAACGAGATCCAGGTGCTGCTCGACGCTCCCGAGGGCACCACGCTCGAGCGCACCGACGCGACGGTGCGCAGCCTCGCAGAGGTACTGCGCCGGGCGCCCGAGGTGCGCGACTTCACGGTCTACACCGGCGTGGGATCGCCGATGGACTTCAACGGGCTGGTCCGCCACTACTATCTGCGGCGCGCCCCCGAGCTCGCCGACATCCGGGTGAACCTGGTGCCGAAGCGGCGACGCGCGATGCAGTCCCACGAGCTGGCGCTGCGCCTGCGCCGCGAGCTGGAGGCGGTGGCCGACGCCGCGGGCTCGCGCATTGCGATCGTGGAGGTGCCGCCCGGACCGCCGGTGCTGGCCACGCTCACGGGCGAGATCAGCGCGGACCCGGGGGTGCCCTACCCGGAGATCCGCCGCGCGGCTCGCGCCCTGGAGCGCCGTCTCCGCGAGGAGCCCGGAGTCGGCGACGTCGATTCGACGGTCGGGGATCCCTCCCAGCGGCTCGTGTTCGTCACCGATCAGGAGAAGGCGGCGCTCTCTGGCGTGGCCGTGGCGGACGTCGCTGCCACGCTCGAGGTCGCGCTCGCCGGCAGCGATGCCACCCAGCTCCACGTCCCGGGCGAGGTGAATCCGCTGCCCGTCCGCCTGCGGCTGCCGCGCGCGGCGCGCTCCGGTGTCGAGCCGCTGCTCGCGATCGCGGTGATGGGTCGGCCCGGCGTGGTCAAGGAGGTCGACGACGGGGGCGGCGTGCGCGACGCGCCGACGCCGATCGTGCGGCTCGGCGAGCTGGGCCGCTTCGAGGTCCGGCCCGTCGAGCGGCCGATCCTGCACAAGGACCTGCGCCGCGTGGCCTGGGTCTACGCCGAGCCCGTGGGACGCGCGCCCGCCGAGGTGGCCGCGGATCTGGCGGCCGACCTGTTCGATGGCGCGCCGCCCGTGTCGGCGGGGCCGCGCACCCCGCGGCCGCTCGCCTTTCGCACCTACCTGGCGAGCGGCGGCGGGCTCCCGTGGTCGCTGCCGCAGGGGACCCATCTCTCCTGGACGAGCGAGGGGGAGCTCGACATCACGCGCGACGTGTTCCGAGACCTGGGCATCGCCTTCGCCGTGGCCCTGGTCGGAATCTACGGGATCCTCATCTACCAGACGGCGAGCTACGCGATGCCCCTGATCCTGATGATCTCGATTCCACTGACGCTGATCGGCATCATGCCCGGCTTCTGGGCGCTCAAGGCATTCTCGGGCGGCGACGTGGGCGGCTTCGCGGATCCCACCTTCTTCACCGCGACGGCCATGATCGGCATGATCGCCCTCGCGGGCATCGCCGTGCGCAACGCCATCCTGCTGATCGAGTTCCTGCACGTGGGGCTGCGGCGGGGCGACGACCTGCGGGATGCGACGCTGCGCGCAGGGGCGGTGCGCACCCGTCCCATCCTGCTGACCGCCGGCACCGCGATGCTCGCCGCCGTTCCGATCACGCTCGACCCGATCTTCTCGGGCCTCGCGTGGGCGCTGATCTTCGGCCTGCTCGTCTCGACGGCCTTCACGCTGCTCGTCGTGCCGGCCGTCTACTACCGCGTCTACCGCGACCGCCCGGGGCACGGGCTGGGGTCCCCGGGCGCAGGGGAGGGCGCATGAGTCCCGTCGCACGTCGCGTCGTGGAGGTGGGGATCGGCCTCGCCGTGCTGATCGCCGCCGTCAGCGCGCTCTCCGGCGGGTGCGGGGAGCGCGTGGAGCCGGGCGTGGTGGCGGTGCAGGGGATCGCGGCCGCGGGGCAGCCGGTCGCGGTGGAGGACGAGACGGAGACCGCGGTCGAGTGGGCGAGCGGTCAGGTGGCGTCCGCTCGCCAGACCGCGGTGGCCTCCCGGGTACTGGCGCGGATCGAGGACGTGCGGGTGCGCGCCGGATCGCCCGTGGCCGAGGGCGATGTGCTGGTCGTGCTCGACGCGCGCGACCTGGGGGCGCGGCTGGGGGAGACCGAGGAGGCGCTGCGCGCGGCTCAGGCCCGCCTCGAGCTCGCGCAAAGCGACTACGCCCGGGTCCAGGAGCTCTTCGGCAGTGGCGTCGTCCCCCAGCAGCGACTCGATCAGGCGAGCTCCGCGCTGCGCGCCGCGACGGCCGAGGTCGCGGCGCGGGCGGAGGCACGCGAGCAGGCCCGTGCCGGCCGCTCCTTCGCGGAGATCCGCTCGCCCGTCACCGGCCGCGTCGTCGATCGGCTCGCCGAGCCGGGCGACACCGCCGTGCCGGGCCAGCCCCTGATGCGCATCTACGATCCCAGCCTGCTGCGCGTGGAGGTGCCCGTACGCGAGTCGCTGGCGGTCGCGCTCGCCGTGGGCGACGTGCTGCGCGTGGAGGTGCCGGCGCTCGACGAGACGCTCGAAGGGCCGATCGACGAGCTGGTGCCCTTCGCCGAGCCCGGCGCGCGAACGCTGCTGGTGAAGGTGCGGCTGCCTCGCACCGACGGGCGCCTGTTCGCGGGCATGTTCGCCCGCGTGGCGATTCCGGCCGGCGTCCGTCGGCGGATCGTCGTCCCCGAGCGGGCGGTCCAACGGGTGGGCCAGCTCGAGTCGGTCCTCGTGGTTTCGGAGAGCGGCGAGGTGGAGCGCCGGATGGTGACGACGGGGCAGCGGGCCGGAGCCGCCCGGGTGGAGGTTCTGAGCGGCCTGACGCCGGGTGAGCGCGTGCTCGTCGCGGACGCGGAGCCGCCCGCGGAGGGCGGCGGGGAAGGGAGCCGACCATGATCCGCACTTGTCCCGGCTGCGGCCGCAAGAACCGGGTTCCCCCCGAAAAGCTCGCGAGCGAGGGGCGCTGCGGAGCGTGTCACGCGCCGCTCCCGCCGCTCGCCGAGCCCCTCGACGTGGGGCCCGCCGAGCTGGAGGCGATCGCGCAGGCCGCGCCGGTGCCGATCCTCATCGACTTCTGGGCCGAGTGGTGCGGACCGTGTCGCGCGGCGGCGCCCGAGGTGCGTCGCGCGGCCGCGGAGATGAGCGGGAGGGCGCTGGTGCTGAAGGTCGACACCGAGTCCCACCCCGCGCTCGCCCAGCGCTTCGGGGTGCGCGGCATCCCCCACTTCGTCGTGATGCGCAGCGGCGAGACCGTCGATCAGCAGTCGGGCCTGGTGGACCACCGGGAGCTGCGCAGACGCCTGGAACAGGCCGGGGCCTGAGGGCCCTCGCGCTCAGCGACGCTCGATCGCCGCGGTGTTCACGACCAGGTCGCCCGATTCCCGCAGCGCCGCCTCGCGTGCGTCGAGCCAGGACTGGGTGCGCAGGTTGCGCTTCGCCTCGAGCAGCTCTTCGCGCTTGGCTTCCACGCGCTCGTCGATCTGCTCCTCGGTCGGCTCGCTGCGCTCGACCACCTGGACGAGCGCGAACCGGTCTCCCACTTCGAAGACCTCGGGCGAGCTCTCGCCCGGCTCGAGCGCGAAGGCCGCCGCCAGCAGCTCGGGAGCGGCGCCGAGCCCCGGCACGAAGCCATTGGGCGAGCGCCGAACGCCGAAGTCGGACGACACCTCGAGACCCTGGGCCGCCCCCGCCTCCTTCAGCGACTGGCCGCCACGGATCGCCGCGGCGAGCCGATCCGCCTCGGCGCGCGCGCGGTCGCGCAGCGCTTCCTCGCGCAGCAGGTCTGCCGCGATCTGCTCGCGCACCTCCTCGAGCGGGCGCGACACCGCCTCCTCCCGCTCCTCGACCCGGATCAGGTGGAAGCCGAAGTCGGTGCGCACGGGCTCGCTGATCTCGCCGGGCTGGAGCGCGAAGGCCGCCCGCTCGAAGTCGGGCACCATCTGGCCGCGCGCGAAGAACCCCAGATCACCGCCGTTCGCCTGGGAGCCCGGGTCCTGGGAGACCTCCCGGGCCACGTCCTCGAAGGCCTCCCCGGCGGCGATGCGCGCGGCCGCGGCCTCGATGTCCGCCTTCGCCTGGGCCACCTCCTCCGGGGACGCGTCGCGCGACACCGAGCGCAGGATGTGCCGTGCGCGCACCCGCTCGGGCCGGTTGAACTCCGCGTTTCGCTCGTGGTAGCGCTGGGCGACCTGGTCCGGACGCGTGGTGAGGACCTCCTGGATCGCCTCCTCTCCGATCTCCGGCGCCTCTCCGTCGCTGTCGATGCCGACCTCGACGGTGGCGATCCGCACCTCCTCCAGCTCGCGCCGCACCACCTCGCGCGCCTCACCGGGAGAGACCTCGGGCTGGCTGGAGAGCAGGGACACCATCTTCGCCGCCAGCAGGGCCAGGCGGCGATCTTCCATGAAGGCGCGCTGGCTGCCGTAGTTGTACTCGGCGAAGGCCTCGAAGCGCTCGCGGTCGAAGCGGCCCCCCTCGTCCCGGAAGCCCGGCTCCGAGAGCACGAGCTGCTCGATCTCGCGCTTGGTCACCTGGAGGCCCATCTCCTCGGCGGCCGAAGCCAGGAGCCCCTCCTGCACCAGCTCTCGCGTGGCGACGTCGTCGAGAGCGTCGCGGAGCGCGCGGGCGTCGAACTGGTCCCCCAGCTGATCCTGGAGCATCGCCTCGCGCCGGGCCCGCACGCGCTCGAACTCCTGGGTCCCGAACTGGTAGGGACCCACGCGCACCACGTCTCGCGAGGTGGAGAAGCTCATCGGGCCCTGGAGACCCAGGAACACCACGAATACCCCGCCCACCCCGATCACGATCAGCGCTGTGAGCCAGCGACGACCTCCGCGCAGCATTCGCAGCAAATCGGTCCCTCCCGGCTCATCTCCGGGCGCGCTTCGGTCGAAGAAGTGCCCGGAGGGAAGGCGGGAGACTACGAAGAGGCGGTCGCCCGAGCAACCGGACGCCGGTCTTCGCGCGCGCATCGCTTGAACCCCCCGGAGCGGGCTGATAGCATCGCGCGCAAGCGCGGTGGGTGGGGGAAACGGCGTTGAAATCCGCCTACTTAGCTGCGCTGAAGCCTGGACGCGTCGACCGTTGCAGGCGTTTCGCCAGAACGGAGACCGTCCAGCCGCCACGTGGGGGGGCATCGTGATCCTCGACCCGATTCTCGGCTGGTTCTCGAGCGACCTGGCGATCGATCTCGGCACGGCCAACACGGTCGTGTACGCGAAGGGCCAGGGCATCGTCGTTTCGGAACCCTCGGTCGTCGCCGTCGCGCGCGACGGCCGTGGGATCGACAAGGTGCGAGCCGTCGGCAAGGCGGCGAAGGAGATGCTAGGCCGCACCCCGGGCAACATCGTGGCGATCCGACCGATGAAGGACGGCGTGATCGCCGACTTCGAGATCACCGAGGCGATGCTGCGCTACTTCATCGCCCGCGTTCACGACCGCAAGCGGCTGGTGCGTCCGCGCATCGTGATCGCCGTGCCCTCGGGCATCACGTCGGTCGAGAAGCGCGCGGTGCGCGAGTCGGCGATGTCGGCCGGCGCCCGCGAGGTGTACCTGATCGACGAGCCGATGGCGGCCGCGATCGGAGCCGGGCTGCCGGTGACCGAGCCCTCGGGCAACATGATCATCGACATCGGCGGCGGCACCACCGAGGTCGCGGTGATCTCGCTCTCGGGCATCGTCTACTCGAACTCGGCGCGCGTAGGCGGCGACAAGATGGACGAGGCGATCATCAACTACGTCAAGCGGAAGTACAATCTGCTGGTCGGTGAGCGCACCGCCGAGTTGATCAAGATCAACATCGGTTGCGCCTGTCTCTCCGACGAGAACGCATCGATGGAGGTGAAGGGTCGCGACCTCGTCGCGGGCGTTCCCAAGATCCTGGAGATCAAGGCCGAGGAGGTGCGCGAGGCGCTCTCGGAGCCCGTGAACCAGGTGGTCGAGGCGGCGAAGATCGCGCTCGAGCGCACGCCCCCCGAGCTGGCGGCCGACATCGTCGACAAGGGCATCGTCCTCGTCGGCGGTGGCGCCCAGCTTCGCAACCTCGACGTGTTGCTCCGGGAGGCGACGGGCCTCCCGGTCATGCTGGCAGAGGATCCCCTCACCGCTGTCGCCATCGGGACCGGGCGAACACTCGACGAAATGTCCCTGTTGAGGGAAGTCGCGATTCGTTCCTGACGCCGGTCCGGCGCAGGTGTCATGACCGAGATCCGAAGTCGGGTGTTGCTCGCCGGCCTTACGGCCGTGTTGATCGGGATCGCCCTGATCAACATGGTCGTCGATCGCCGGGCGCTCCAGGAGGGCGGCCGCGAGCTGTCCTGGTGGAGCGGGCTGGTGCTCGACGTGGCCGTTCCACTCCAGAAGGCGATCGCCATGCCCCTGACGATGGCGCGCGACGGCTGGGGCGAGTACGTGGCCCTGGTCGGGGTGCGCCGCGAGAACGGGGATCTGCGCGACGAGCTGGCGGTCGCCAGGGACGAGAACCTCCAGCTGCGCGAGGCGCTCGTGGCCAGCGGTCGGCTCGAGCGGATCGCCGCGATGCGCGAGGGCTTCGACATTCCGATGCTGCCGGCCGAGCTGGTCGGGCTCGACGCCTCGAGCTGGTTCCGCTCGGTGCTGCTCGATCGCGGCCGCCACCACGGCGTGCACGCGGGCATGCCGCTCGTCTGCGAAGACGGCCTCGTGGGCCTGGTGACCGCGACCTCGCGCAAGGCCGCTCGCGGCATGCTGCTGCTCGACCGGCAGAGCGCAGTGGGCGCGATGGTGCAGCGCAGCCGTACGCGCGGCATCGTCCGCGGGACCGGGGACGGGCTCGTGTTCGAGTTCGAAGGCCGCGAGACCGACGTCGCCCCCGGCGACCTCCTGATCACCTCGGGCCTGGGCGGCGTCTTTCCGAAGGGACTGCGGATCGGGGCGATCACGACCGTCCAGGAGGGGGGCACGCCGCTGATGCGCGAGGCCCGGGTGGAGCCCGCCGTGGACTTCGGTCGCCTCGAGCAGGTGTTCGTGATGCTGCGGCGCGGCGCCACCATGGATCTGCTCTACGCCACCGAGGGCGGAGACCTGAACGAGGAGGACCTCGCGCCCGGGGACGACTCGTGAAACGCATCGTCGGGGTCGTGAGCCTGGTGCTGCTCGCGCCGATCCTGCAGGGTGCCCTCGCGCCCTACCTGCCGACGGCCTTCCGGCCCGACCTCACCCTGCTGGTCGTGCTGGGGATCGCGCTCTACTGGCGCAACACGGGCACGGGCCTGGTGTTCGCGACGCTGTGCGGCTTCGTGGTGGATCTGCTGTCGGGCGGGCTGCTCGGCCAGCACGCGCTGCTCTCGGTGCTGGTGTTCGCCGGCTCGCGGGCCCTCTCGGTCCAGGTCAACCTGGTCGGCGCCTTCCCCCGGATGCTGTTCGTCGTCGCCCTCACCGCGGTGCACGCGTTCGTCGTCGCCGGTCTCACCGCCTTCTTCACGCCCGACGCCGGCTTCGGCGTGCCGCCCCTGCACACCCTGGGGCCGCTCCTGTTCGCCAATGCGGTCGTCTCGCCCGCGGTGATCGCGGCAGTGGCGGTGTGCGTCGCCTGGATCGGCGGGGACGAGACCCCCCGCCGCCTGCTTCGCCTCCAGACGCGGAGCTGGGTCTCTTGATCGGCCCCGACCAGCGGCTCGGGGGCGGGGAGTCGCTCATCCACGGCCGGATCCCCTGGATCGCGGCCTTCATCCTGCTGGTCTTCGCGGTCTTCTTCGCGCGCCTGTTCCAGCTCCAGGTGATCCAGACCGACGACCTGCGCTTGCGCTCGGTGCGCAATTCGGTGCGGACGTTGCCGATCGAGGCGCCGCGCGGCGACATCCTCGACCGCGACGGTCGGATCCTCGCCACGACGCGCCCCGCTTTCGGCGTCCAGCTGATCCCCAATGACGTGCGCCATCCCGAGACGGTGCTGCCGGTGCTGGCGCAGCTCCTCGACCGCGATCCGGACCAGCTGCGGGAGGAGATCGGCACCCCGCACGGCCGGTTGCGCTTCCAGCCGATCCGGCTCGCCGGCGATCTCTCCTTCGACAGCCTGACCCGGGTCGAGTCGCACCTCTACGCCCTCTCCGGGGTGGTCACCGATGTGCGTCCCCGGCGTCACTACGTCGGCGGCGAGCTGGCCTCCCACGTGCTCGGCTTCATCGGGGAGGTCTCCGGCTCCCAGCTGTCCTCGTCCCGCTACGCCGACTACCGGCAGGGCGACGTGATCGGACAGGCCGGGGTGGAGCAGCTCGAGGAGGAGGCGCTGCGCGGCCTGGCCGGCGGGCGCAACCAGATCGTCGACGTCGCCGGTCGGGTCGTCGGGGTGATCGACGAGATCGCGCCGGTGCGGGGCGGCAGCGTGCAGCTGACCCTGGACCTCGACCTCCAGCAGGCCGCCGAGGACGCGTTCCTGCCCGACGTGCTCGGCGAGCGGACCCGGATCGGGGCGGCGGTGGCGCTCGACGTCCACACGGGCGACGTCCTGGCGCTGGTGTCGAAGCCGTCCTTCGATCCCAACTCCTTCGCGGGCGGAATCGACGCCGAGACCTGGAAGCAGCTCACCACGGACCGCTGGAAGCCGATCCAGAACCGTGCGATCTCGGGTCAGTACCCGCCCGGCTCGACCTACAAGGCGCTGGTCGCGGCGGCGGGACTCGCGGACGGCGTGATCGATCCGGAGCGCCGCATCTTCTGTCCCGGCTACACGCGCGTAAACGGCCGCACCTATCGCTGCTGGAAGCGGGGCGGTCACGGCTCGGTGGACTTGCACAAGGCCCTGGTCGAGTCGTGCGACGTGTACTTCTACGAGGTGGGAAAGGAGCTCGGCGTCGACCGGCTGGCGTTCTTCGCCAACGGGTTCAACCTCGGGCGGCTCACCGGGATCCGGCTGCCCCAGGAGATGCCCGGGCTGGTGCCGACGCGCGCCTGGAAGGAGCGCCGCTTCCACGAGCCCTGGGTGCCCGGCGAGACGATCTCCGCCTCGATCGGCCAGGGCTTCAACCTGACCACGCCGCTGCAGCTGGCCGTCGCCTACGGGGCGATCGCCAACGGGGGGACGCTGATGCGCCCGCGGCTGCTTCTGCGCGTGGCCGACTCCGAGGGCCGTCTCGTCGACGGCCCGCCGCCCGAGGTGCTGGGGACCGTGCCCGTGTCGCGCGAGCACCTGGCTCTGGTGCGCTCTGCTCTCGAAGGGGTCGTGAACGAACTGCACGGCACCGGCGCGCGCGCACGGGTGCCGGGGGTCCGCGTCGCGGGGAAGACCGGCACCGCCCAGGTGGTGGGCCTGAAGCACACCGAGGGGCTCGACGAGGACGAGATCGCCTTCGAGCACCGCGACCACGCCTGGTTCGTCGGCTTCGCGCCCGCGAACGCGCCCGAGATCGTGGTGGCCGCGGTCGTCGAGCACGGGGGCCACGGCGGCTCGGCCGCGGGGCCGATCGTGCAGAAGGTGCTGGCCCGCTACTTCGAGAAGCGCGCCGTGCAGCAGGTACCCTCCCAGGTGGCCATGCGCGACTTCGAGGTCGATCTTGCTGCGCATTGACCGGCGCTCGATCCAGAACTTCGACTGGACGCTGCTCGCGCTGATCACGGCGCTGCTCGCCGCGGGTCTCGTGAATCTCTACTCCGCCACCGGATCCAACGACGGATTCTCGGGCGAGATGCGCCGGCAGCTGATGTCGCTCGCCCTCGGCGGCGCCCTGGCGTTCTTCTTCGCGGTCGTCGACTACCGCCACTTCGAGCGCTTCGCGCTGCCCGCCTTCTGCGTCGCCCTGAGTCTGATCGCGATCACCCTGATCGTCGCGCCGCTCACCCGTGGCTCCCAGAGCTGGCTCTTCGGCGGGCGGGTGCAGCCCGCGGAGCTGGCCAAGGTGGCGCTCGTCCTCACGCTCGCCCGCTACTTCCAACGCCACCCGCCCGGGGAGACGACCCGCCTGCGCGATCTGCTGTGGCCCGGAGCGATCGTGGCGCTCCCGGTCGGCCTGATCGTGGCCCAGCGGGACATGGGCGTGGCGCTGCTCACCCTGCTGATCGGCGCCACCTATCTCTTCCTGGTGCGCATCCCGTTCCGGGCCTGGCTCGGGGTGGCGGTGCTCGCCGTCGCCGCGCTGGCGGCGCTGTGGACCTTCGCGCTCGCTCCCTACCAGAAGGAGCGCATCCTCGCCGTCGTCGACCCGGGGCGCGACCCGCTCGCCTCGGGCTACCAGGTCACCCAGTCGCGCATCGCGATCGGCTCGGGCGGCCTGCTGGGCACCGGCTATCGGGACGGCACCCAGAACCAGCTGCGCTTCCTTCCCACCCGCCACACCGACTTCGCGTTCTCGGTGCTGGCCGAGGAGTGGGGCTTCGTGGGCAGCTGTGTGACGCTGGGCCTGTACGCGACGCTCCTGGTCTGGGGGCTGGTCGTGGCGCGCAGCTCGAAGGACGAGTTCGGGGCCCTGCTGGCGATCGGCGTGGTGGGGTGCCTGTTCTGGCCTGCGGTCCTGAACGTGGCGATGGTGCTCGGCCTCGCCCCGGTGATCGGGGTCCCGCTGCCGATGTTCTCCTACGGCGGCTCGGCCCTGGTCGTGACGATGGCTCTGCTCGGCCTGCTGATGAACGTCTCGATGCGGCGCTACGTCTTCTAGGACGCCCAGCGACGCGCTGCGTGACGGCGACGCGCTTCGATGTCGGCGCTTCGCTCGGCTGGAGTGACGCGCGGCGTGTCTTCGGGCAGGCGATCGCGGAGCTCGGAGACCTTCACGAGCGTCGCGGTGGGAACCGGGTTCTTCTCCGCGGCGAGCTTATAGCGGTAGATGATCACCCCCTCCGGATGCCCGGCCGGGTCGAGCCAGTTCGGGACGCCGGGATCTGCCAGTGCGATCACCAGGCGGTAGGTCCATCGCTGCTGCGGACGGCCTGATGCCCGTTGAGGCTCGACGTGTGGTTCACGTAGTCGAGCGACTCCCACCAGAAGTTCCCGAGCTCGAAGCTCCACAAGTGGGCGTCGGGCTCGTCGAGCTCGATCAACAGCGCCTCGTCCCGGGCGAGCTGGAACCAGCCGCTGCCGTAGGCGTTCTCCTGGATCCCCTCGCCCGGCGCGACGGCCGGCGGTCCCAGCCGATTCACCAGTTGTTCGCGGACCTGCTGGGACGGGGCGAACCAGCGCGGCACGTACGCCGCGAACCCCTCGGCGATCTCCGCGAGACGAGCGTCCATCTCGGCCGGGGTCGGAGGCGCGGCGGGGCCCGGGTCGTCCAGGCGTTCGATCGCGAGCTCCGAGGGCCGCTCCGCATCCCAGCCGTAGAAGTTCTCGCGGACGATCAGCTCGCGGGCCCGCGGGTCGAGACGCAGCCAGGCGCCCTCCCACTCTTCGGGGCGCTCGCGGCTCACCACCACCTCGAACGCCCCGCCCTCCGTCCCGCGCATCGCGTCCAGGCTCAGCGAGTCGTAGGCCGCGAACGCGGGGCGGCTCGAGATGAGCTGGATCGCGATGTGATGGGCGGTCCCGAGCGTCCCGAACAGGCGGTAGCTCCCGTCGCTGCGCAGCCGAGCGACCGTGTACTTGGCGTCGGCGCTGTCCATCCCGAACTTGCGCAGCTTGTGCGAGTACAGGGTGATGAGGGGTGGCGCGCTGGCTGCATCGAGCACCTCGTCGATCGTCACTGCGAGCCGCTGGAGCAGGTAGCGGTAGCCTTCCGCGCGGTCGACGGGCGAGTTGGGGAGGTCCGCGCGGAGCACCTCCTTCCCCACCTCCCCCAGGCGCTCGCAGAATGCCTCCCGCGACGCCCCGGTCATCAGGCGCTCCTCGGCGGTCTCCGCGTGGGACGCGCTGGTGGGCGACACTCCCGCTAGCGCGGCGAGCACGGCGATCCGGCTTCGAATCATGACGGGCCTCCTTGGCGCGGCGTCGACGAGACGGGGCGACTCGCTTGACGCACCGCAGAGCCTGTCGTAGCACCCTCGCCGGATCTCCGTCGGAGGGTCGAAGATGAAGGATCTGTCGGGCCGGGTCGCCGTCGTCACCGGGGCGAGCACGGGCATCGGCCGTGCGATCGCCGCCGCCTTCGCCCGGCAGGGCATGCGCGTCGTGCTCGCGAGCCAGAATCCGCGGCGCCTGGAGGACGCGGCCGAGGCGATCCGCGCTCTCGGCGGGGAGGTGCTCGCCGTGCCGACCGACGTCGGGGACCGCGCTGCGGTCGAGCGCCTGGCCGGAGCCACCCTCGAGGCCTTCGGCGCCGTCCACGTGCTGGTGAACAACGCCGGCGTCTTCGCCCCGGGCTACGCCTGGGAGATATCGGGCGAGGACTGGAAGTGGGTGGTCGACGTGAACCTGTGGGGCACCGTCTATGGCCTCCAGGCCTTCGTGCCGCACCTGCTCGCCCAGCCCGAGGGCCACGTGGTGAACGTCTCCTCGGCGGGCGGCCTGATGACGACCCCCGCCCACGGTCCCTACACGGCCACCAAGCACGCGATCGTCGGACTGTCGAAGGGCCTGCGCGCCGAGCTCGCCATGAAGGGAGGAAGCGTGGGTGTCACGCTCGTGTGTCCGGGAATGGTGGACACGCCGATCCTCTCCCAACCCGAGAAGACGGGTCCCGGCGGCAGGCCGCGCGGCCGGCTCGCCCTGGCGCCGGAGGTGCAGGGTGTCTGGGACGCGATCGCCGCGGCCATGGAGACGGGCATCCCGGCCGACGACGTGGGCGCCATGGTGGTCGACGCGATCCGCGACGGGCGCTTCTGGCTGCTGCCCAATGCCGAGCAGTTCTTCGGCGTCTTCGAGCAGGAGCTCGCGGAGCTCGAACGGGGCGCGTGAGCGCGTCGTCGAGGGCGCCGACGCGATGGGAGCGCCGAGCGTCTTCGTCTACGATCTCGACGTGTCGGACTCCCTCGTCACCCGCACGCGCTCCCGACCGCGCATCGGCGCATTCTTCGACATGGACAAGACGCTGATCGCCCAGAACTCGGGAACGCTGCTGATGAAGCACCGCTACCAGCGGGGCGAGATCGGGAACATGGAGGTGCTCCGGGGGGCGGCCACTTATCTCCAGTACAAGCTCGGCGTGCTCGACATCCGCCGCTTCACCGTGAGTGCGCTCGCCGAGTTCCGCGGGCGCAACGAGGACGAGTTGGCGAATCAGGCGCGGGAGTGGTTCGACGAGCTGGTGGAGCCGACGCTCTATCCCGAGGCGGAGCGGCTGGTGCGCGAGCACGAGGCGGCCGGCCACGTGGTGGCGATCGTCTCCGGGGCCACCAAGTTCGTGGTGCGCCCGCTCGCCGAACGCCTCGGGATCCGCCACATGCTCTACACGAGGCTGGAGGTGGAGGAGGGCTGCTTCACGGGGCGGGTGATCGAGCCGATCTGCTTCGAGGAGGGGAAGATCTACTGGCTCCAGCAGCTGATCGAAGAGGAGGGCATCGATCTGGCGAAGAGCTGGTTCTACACCGACTCGATCACCGATCGCCCGCTGCTCGACCTGGTCGCCCACCCGGTCGCGGTCAACCCCGACCCGATGCTCTACCGGCAGGCCGTGCGCCGCGGCTGGCCCGTCCGCTTCTTCACGCCGCCCGAAGCCGGGCGGTAGTCCAGCAGGGGCCCGCCTTCGCTCGCCTGCGGCTCGCCGCGCGTCGGCCGACTCTCGAGTCGGCCTCCTTGCGGCTCAGGACAGCAGTCCGTCCAGCATCTTCTGGAAGTCGGCCTTCGGCCGCGCTCCCTGGATCTGCTGCACCACTTGGCCGTCCTTGAAGGCGAGGATGGTCGGAATCGCGCGGATGCCGTACTGGCCCGGCGTGGCCGGGTGCTTGTCGATGTCCATCTTCACGATCTTGACCCGATCGCCGTACTCGGCGGCGAGCTCGGAGATGATCGGGGCGATCTGCCGGCAGGGCGCGCACCACTCGGCCCAGAAGTCGATGATGATCGGCTTGTCCGACTGGAGGACCTCGCTCTCGAAGTTCTGATCGGTGATCTCGGGTACGCTCGCCATGCCGCTCGTCGCTCCTTCCCGTTCTTCTCGTTGGAATGACTTCTCGTTGCACAGACCCGGTCTGCGGAGGATCCGACGTAGTCCGAGGATTCCGGGGCCGGGGGTCGGATGCCGGGGCCGGGGCCGCGTTACGCCGACGCCCGAAGCTAGCGCGATGCCCGGGCGTGTGGAACGGTCTCCCGGGCGGGGAGGGACGATGGACCAGCGAGCTCTACGGGAAGAGCGCCTCGCGCGGGTCCGGGCGGCCTTCGAGGACGGCATCGAGACCCAGCGGGCGACTCTCGAGGCCAGCGCCACCGCCATCGCGGACGCCGCCGGGTGCATCGTCGAATGCTTCCGTGGGGGCGGAAAGCTCCTCGCCTTCGGCAACGGCGGCTCCGCCTCGGACGCCCAGCACCTGTGCGCCGAGCTGGCCGGGCGCTATGAGCGAGAGCGTCCGGGCCTGCCCGCCCTGGCCCTGACCGCGAACACCTCGGACCTGACCGCGATCGGCAACGACTACGGCTACGAGCGGGTGTTCGCGCGCCTGATCGAATCCCACGGCCGCCCGGGCGACGTGGCGGTGGCGATCTCCACCTCCGGGCGCTCGCCCAACGTGCTGCGGGCGGTGGAGTCGGCGCGCGAGCGCGGCCTGGTGACGATCGGGCTGACGGGCAAGGGCGGCGGCGAGCTGGCCGGTCTGGTGGACGTGTCGATCGTCGCGGCCGCGGACCGCACGGCGCGTGTCCAGGAGACGCACATCGCGATCGTCCACGTGCTGTGCGAGCTGATCGACGACGCGCTGTTCCCCGAGCCGGAGCGGCCTTGAGCGGCCGCATCACGCTCGTGGAGGGCGACCTCACCGAGCAGGCGGTGGACGCGATCGTGAATGCCGCCAACAGCGATCTGCGGCTCGGTGCCGGGGTGGCCGGGGCGATCCGGGAGAAGGGCGGGCCGTCGATCCAGGCCGAGTGCGACGCCCACGGTCCGATCCGGGTCGGCGAGGCGGCGGTGACGGGAGCGGGAGACCTCCCGGCGCGCTATGTCATCCACGCCGCCGGCATGTCGCCCGGAGGCCGCGCCGACGAAGACTCGGTGCGCAGCGCGGCCCGGCACAGCTTCGCGCTCGCCAGCGAGCGCGGCTGCACCGTGATCGCCGTCCCCGCGATCGGGGCCGGGATCGGCGGACTCCCGCCCCAGCGCTGCGCCGAGGTGCTGCTCGAGGAGGCGCGCGCCCACTTGAACGGGGACACCGGCCTGAAGGAGATCCGCTTCGTGCTCTTCGGCGAGCCGATGTACCGGGTATTCGAGAGCGTGAAGGACGCGATCGCGGTCCGCGAGCAGATGGACCGCATGCGGAGACGCTGATGGTCGCCGGACTGCTGTACCTGACTGCGGCGCTCTACCTGCTCGCCGGCGTCCTGGCGGGCGTCGGGTTCACGTTGCACCGCCGCGCACCGACCCGCGCCGCCGTGGGCGTGCTCGCCGCCGGCGCGATCGCCCACGGCGTGAGCTTCTCGCTGCTGCACACCCTGAGCCCCGCCCCTCCGCTCACGCACCTTCCCAGCGCCCTCTCCTTCATGGCCTGGGTGGGCACGGTGGCGTTCCTGATCCTGGCCTGGCGCGCGCGTCTATCGGGTCTGGTGGCGCTGGTGGCTCCGATGGCGTTCCTCGGGGTCGCGGCGGCGGCGCTCGGCGGACCGGCGAGCGGCGGCGACGACGTGTTCGGCGACGGCTCGCTGCCCCATGCCCACGTGCTGCTGGCGAGCGCGGGGCTCGCGCTGCTCGGTCTCGCCGGGCTCGCCGGCCTGCTGTTCCTGGCCGAGCACCGGCGCCTGAAGCGCAAGCGCCCGCTCTCGGCGGGCGCGTCCTGGCCGTCCCTGGAAGCGCTGGATCGCGCCGGCGCCTTCGCGGTCGCGGCCGGCTTCCCGCTGCTCACGCTCGGCGTCGTGACGGGCGCGCTCTGGGGGCACTCGGTGGTGGGTTCGTACTTCTCGGGCGACGCCCACGAGATCTTCTGCCTGATCGCCTGGGCGATCTACGGCGTGCTGGTGTCGCTGCGCTTCGGCGCCCACCAGCCGGCGCGCCGTCTGGCGCTCTCCTCCGTGGCCGGCTTCGCGATCCTCGCGATCGCCCTGATCGGCGTGGAGATCGTGGCGTGAAGCTTCTGCTCGTCGGCATGAACCACCGCAGCGCACCGCTCGAGCTGCGCGAGCGGATGGCGGTAGACGACCCGGTGCCCGTGTTGCACAAGCTCGTCGCCGGCGACGAGGTGGACGAGGCGGTGCTGCTCTCGACCTGCAATCGCGTCGAAGTGGTGGTGCTCACCCGCGACGCCGAGTCGGCGCGCCTGCGCCTGCGCTCGCTGTTCCGGCGCGATCTCGCACCCGAGGGAGCGGGCGTCGGCGAGGTCGATCTCGACGCCTGCCTCTACGAGCACCGCGACGGGGACGCGATGCGCCACGTGCTGCGCGTGGCATCCGCACTCGACTCGATGGTCGTCGGCGAGCCGCAGATCCTCGGCCAGACGAAGGACGCCTATCGCGCCGCGGCCCAGTGCGGCGCGTCGGGGCCGATCCTCGGGCGTCTGTTCCAGCACGCCTTCTCCACCGCGAAACGGGTGCGCACGGAGACGCGGATCGCCGAGCGCCCGGTGTCGGTGGCGCGCGTGGCGGTGGGCCTTGCCCGGCAGATCTTCGAGGACTTCGCCGAGAAGCGCGCGCTGCTGGTCGGCGCCGGGGAGATGATCGAGCTCGCGCTGTCGGCGCTGCGCGAGGCCGGCCTGACGGCGATCCAGGTGGCGAACCGTACCCCGGAGCGCGCCTCGCGCCTGGCGGCCCGCTTCGGCGCGACCGCCCACGGCCTCGACGAGCTGCCGGAGCTGCTGGCCCACGCGGACGTGGTGCTGACCTCGATCGGGGGGCGCGAACCCTGGCTCACGCGGGCGGTCGCCGAGCGGGCGCTGGGTGCGCGCCGCGAACGGCCGATCCTGGTGATCGACATCGGCGTGCCGCGAAACGCGGATCCCGCAATCGATGCCCTCGACGACGTGTACCGCTATGACCTCGACGACCTGGCCGGGATCGCGGACGAGAACGCCGAGGAGCGCCGCCGCGAGCAGGCGCGCGCCGAGACGATCGTCGAAGCGGAGCAGCAGCGCTTCGACGGCTGGTTCGCCGCTCTGCGCGCGGTGCCCACGATCAAGCACCTGCGCACACGGGTGGAGGCGATCCGCGTCCGCGAGCTGGAGAAGGCCTTCGCGCGCCTCGCCTGGGACGAGACCACCCGCGACGCCGTCGACGTCCTCACGCGCTCCCTGGTGAACAAGATCCTGCACGCTCCTCTCACCCGGCTGCGCGCCAGCGCCGAACGCGAGGAGGGCATGGCGCACCTCGAGGCGGCTCGCATGCTCTTCGCCCTCGACGACGAGGAGGGCGTCGCGCCCCCCGAGCCCGGCTCCGACGGCGAAGGCCCGGAGCAGACGTGAAGCCCGTGCGCATCGCCACGCGCGGGAGCGACCTCGCGCTGTGGCAGGCGCGCCACGTCGCCGGTCGGATCGAGGTGGAGCTCGCGCGCCCCGCCCAGATCGTGCCGCTCACGACCCGCGGCGACCGGCTGCGCGACGTGCCCCTGGCGAAGGTCGGGGGCAAGGGCCTGTTCGTGAAGGAGATCGAGGAGGCGCTGCTCGACGGGCGCGCGGACGTCGCGGTCCACAGCGCCAAGGACCTCCCGGGCGCCTCGCCCGAGCAGCTCGTCTTCGCTGCCTTTCCCGAGCGCGCCGACCCGCGCGACGCCTGGGTGTCGGAGCGGGCGCCGGAGCCCGAAGCGCTCGCGCGCGGAGCGCGTGTCGGCACGGGCAGCGTGCGGCGCAGCGCGCAGCTGCTGGCACTGCGCCCCGATCTCGAGATCGTGCCGCTGCGCGGCAACGTCCCCACCCGTCTGGCGAAGCTCGCGAGCGAGGGGCTCGACGCGCTGGTGCTCGCCTGCGCCGGGCTCGACCGCCTCGGGCTCGCCGCGCGCATCGCCCAGCGTCTCGACTGCGAGCGCTTCGTGCCCGCGGTCGCCCAAGGCGCGCTGGCGATCCAGGCCCGGCGCGAGGACGCGCTCGCCGCGGAGCTGTCGGTGCTCGGGGATCGCGACACCGAAGTGTGTGTGATCGCCGAGCGCGCCTGCCAGGCAGGGCTCGGCGCCGACTGCAACGTGCCGCTGGGGGCTCACGCCGTGCTCGAGGCCGACGGCCGCCTGGCCCTCCGGGCGCGGCTGCTGGCGCCGGACGGGAGCCAGCGGATCGAGCGCGGCGCGTCGGGCGCGCCGGCGGACGCGGCGGCCCTCGGCCGCGAAGTGGCCAAGGCGCTGCTCGCGGCCGGAGGCGACGGGCTGCTCGCCCGTCTGTCGACTCGAGGTTCGGCGTGAGCGTCGGGAAGGTGATCCTCGTCGGCGCCGGGCCGGGTGCGCCCGACCTGATCACGGTGCGCGGCGCCGAGGCGCTGCGCGGCGCCGACGTCGTCGTCTACGACGCGCTGGCCTCGCGAGACCTGCTCGATCTCGCGCCTCCCGAGGCGCTCCGCATCGACGTCGGCAAGCGCGGTCACGATCCGCCGACGCGCTCCCAGGAGGAGATCACGGCGCTGCTGGTGCGGCTCGCCCAGGAGGGCCGCACCGTGGTGCGGCTGAAGGGCGGCGATCCCTATGTGTTCGGGCGTGGGGGGGAGGAGGCGGGCGCGTGTGCCGCGGCCGGCGTCCCCTTCGAGGTGGTGCCCGGGGTGTCGTCGATCTTCGGCGCGCTCGCCTACGCCGGGATCCCGATCACCGACCGGCGCCACGGCGCCTCCTTCGCCGTGGTCACCGGCCACAAGGATCCGACGAAGGTGTCGCGCGAGACGCGCTGGGATCTGCTCGCCCAGGCCGCGGACACGCTGCTGATCCTGATGGGGATGCGCAATCTCGGCGAGATCACGGCCCGGCTGCTGGCGGCGGGTCGCAGCCCGGCCACACCGTCGGCGGCGGTGATGGCGGGGACGCTCCCGACCCAGCGCGTGGTGACGGCTCCGCTGGGAGAGCTGGCCGCCACCGTGGAGCGCGAGGGGATCGGCTCGCCCGCCGTCGTGGTGATCGGGGACGTGGTGACGCTGCGCGAAGCGCTCGCCTGGTACGAGCGCCAGCCCCTCTTCGGCCGGCGCGTGCTCGTCACGCGCACTCCCGAGCAGTCGTCCGACTGGGTGCGCGCGCTCGAGGAGGCGGGAGCCGAGACGGTGCGGGTGCCGATGATCCGGCTCGCGCCCGCGGCCGACTCCGGGCCCCTCGACGCGGCGCTCGACGCGCTCGATCGCTACGACGCGATCGTGTTCACCAGCGCCAACGCGGTTCGCTACACCGCGGCCCGCGCCGCCCAGCGCGGGCTCGCCCTCGAGACGGCCGGCGCCCGCGTCGTGTGCGTAGGGCCCGCGACCGCGCGGGCGGCGCTCGAGGCCGGGCTGTCGGTCCACCGCGTTCCGTCGCAGCGCCACGACGCCGAGGGCGTGCTCGAGACGCTGCGCGCCGCCGGCGGCCTGCGCGGTCAGCGCATCCTGCTGCCTCGCTCGGACCTCGCGCGCGACCTGCTGCCGGACGGTCTGCGGGCCGAAGGGGCGCGGGTGGACGACGTGGTGGCCTACGGCAACGAGCCAGCCGAGGTCGACGTCGCGGCCCTGCGCGAGCAGCTGCGAGCCGGGCGCCTCGACGCGCTGACCTTCGCCAGCCCCTCGGCCGCGCGCCGCTTCGCCGATCTGCTCGACGGTCCCGCGCGCGTCGCGGCGGCGCGCTGTCGGATCGCGGCGATCGGTCCGGTCACGGCGCGCGCTCTCGCCGAGGTCGGCCTGCCCGCCGACCTCGTCGCACCGGCGGCCACGCCCGCCGCACTGGTGGCCGCGCTGGCGGCCGCCTGGTCTGCGCCCGGCTCGGCGGGCGAGGAATCCACGGAGAGGGAGTAGATGGCGACGCGCTACAAGGTGGTCGAGACGAGCTCGGTGACCGACGAGGAGCTCGAACGCATCTTCAACGAGTGGACGGCCCGCGGCTGGCAGCTCGAGGGGGTCCGCTTCGCGATGAGCGACGCGTCGCGCCGACCCGCGATGGCCTTCGTCACCTTCACGCGCGACGGAGCGGCCGAGGAATAGCGGTCATCCCTCGTCGAGCTTGATGCGCAGGGTGGGTTGGCCCTCCGCGTCGCGCTCGCCCAGCCGGATGCGAGCGGAGACCTCGAGGGTCCGGCCCTCGAGCAGCTTGGCCAGCACCTCGGCCCAGTCGATCCCCTCGATGGCGCGGCCCATCTCGAAGCTCAGCCGCTCGATGAACTCGCTGCGGGCGCGGGCGCTCTGCTCCGAAGCGAAATCCGCCCATTCGCGGGGCAGGGTGTCGCCCAGGGCCTCGCGCAGGGCCTCGCCGGTGAGGAAGAAGCCGGAGAACCCGGCGGCCAGCGCCCGGCGCACGAACTCGGGGATCCCGCTCGGCGGCGGCGCTTCGCCCGAGCCGCCGCGCGCCGACCGCGTCCGAGGGCGTACACCGCTTTCTTTCCTGTGATCCGATGCCATGGAGTAGAATCCGATCTCGGTCACGAAGCGTCACGGAGTCGAGAGAACATGGGCGCAGGCGGCGGAACGCGCGTTCGCGACATCATGTCCGAACAGATCGTGACGATCAGCGCCGACGACTCCCTGTCGACGGTCGAAGATATCATGACGCTCGGCCGGGTGCGGCACATGCCGGTGGTGCGCGGCGGGCAGCTGGTCGGCGTCGTGTCCGAGCGCGATCTCTTGCGCGCGTCGCTGTCCACCTTGAGCGAGTTCGGGAACGAGCAGCGCCGCGCCTTCCTCCAGGTGGTCGAGATCAAGCGCGTGATGTCGACGCCGCCGGTGGTGATCCAGCCGGGCGCGAGTGTGGAGGACGCGGCGTTGGTGATGGCCGAGCGCAAGATCGGCTGTCTGCCCGTCGTCGAGGCCGGGCGCCTGGTCGGGATGCTGACCGAGACCGACGTGCTTCGTTACTTCGCCGGCGTCGTGGATTGATCTGCGGCCCGGAAGCGGGATTGGATTGACATGTCCCGCGGGGATTCCGTAACCTCCCGTGGTCACCTGTGGGGATGCGCAAAGACCAGGTCGTTCGCGAGCGGGTAGACCGCCCCGTCGGTCGACGGCGCATCCCGGCACACGGCGAACCCGCGCGAGCGGTGTTTGGCGGGAGACGGCATGGCGGTAGTCGAGGCAGTGACGAGCGCCCCTGGTGAGAAGCGCCGTCTCCGCCTGGCGAACCCCGCCACCCTCGAGCCGCTCGGCGAGCTGGAGATCGACGACGCGATCCACGTCCGCGAGGCCGTCGACCGCGCGCGCAAGGCGCAAGCGGAGTGGGCTGCCGCCGACTTCGCCGAGCGGGAGCTCCATCTGCAGCGCGCGCTCCGGGTGCTGGTGGCGCGCAGCGACGAGTTCGTCGACCGCATCGTCGAGGAGACCGGGAAGCCCCGCGCCGAGGCGCTTGCTACCGAGATCGCGACGAGCTGCGACGCGCTCCAGTTCTACGCGAAGCGCGCCCGCCACATCCTCGCCGAGCGCCGCGTTCCCCTCCATCTGTTCCGGACCAAGAAGCTGCGCGTGGTGCACCGGCCGCTGGGCGTCGTGGGCATCATCACGCCCTGGAACTTCCCGTTCCTGCTCGCCTTGAACCCGACCGTCCAGGCGTTGATCGCGGGCAACGCGGTCGTGCTCAAGCCCTCCGAGGTGGCGCCGGACTCGGGACGCCTGGTCGCGGAGCTGTGGCGCGAGGCGGGACTGCCCCCGGGCGTCTTCGAGCTCGTGCAGGGCGACGGGGAGACGGGCGCGGCGCTGCTCGAGGCGGGCGTCGACAAGATCTGCTTCACCGGCAGCGTCGCCACCGGGCGCCGCGTGGCCGAGGTGTGCGGGCGCGCGCTGGTCCCGTGCACGCTGGAGCTCGGCGGCAAGGATCCGATGATCGTCTGCGCCGACGCCGACCTCGACCGCGCCGCCCGCGGCGCGGTCTACGGCGCCTTCAGCAACGCGGGCCAGATCTGCACCTCGACCGAGCGCGTGTACGTGGTGGACGAGGTCGCCGACGTCTTCACCCGCAAGGTGGTCGAGCAGACCGGCCTGCTGCGCCAGGGCTCGGGCGGCGAGTTCGACGTGGGGCCGATGATCCGCGCCGAGCAGCTTGCCGTCGTCGAGGAGCACGTGGGCGACGCGATCGCGAAGGGCGCGCGCGTGCTCGCGGGTGGGCGGCGCAATCCCTCCTGCCCGGGATTCTTCTTCGAGCCCACGGTGCTCGACGACGTGACCCACGACATGCGGATCATGCGCGAGGAGACCTTCGGTCCGGTGCTCCCGATCATGCGCGTGCGCGACGAGGACGAGGCGATCGCCTGGGCGAACGACTCTCCCTACGGTCTCAACGCGAACGTGTGGACCCGCAACAAGCGGCGGGGCATCCGCCTGGCGAAGGCGATCGAATCGGGCTGCGCCGTCGTGAACGACTGCACGATCGCCTACGGGGTCACCGAGTCGCCCTTCGGCGGCGTGAAGCACAGCGGGATCGGCCGCGTGAACGGAGTGCAGGGTCTGCTGGGCATGTGCCACACGCAGGCGATCCTGATCGACCGCCTGGGCGCGCGCTCGGAGCCGCTCTGGTTTCCGCACTCGGCGCGCAAGACGGAATGGTTGAGGCGCGCGCTGCGCTGGATTTGGGGAACTTCGCTCGGGCGCTGGCTCGCCTAGGGCACACGCGGAGAACGGGATGATCTCGACGATCCTGGTGGCGACGGACGGTTCCGAAGCGGCGGGCAACGCCGAGCGCTACGCGGTGGCGCTGGCGGCGCGCATGAAGGCGCGCCTGCTGGGTCTCTCGGTGGTGGAGGACCGCTTCGCGCGCGGCTTCGGCGAGGACGGTCTCGGCATCGCCCCGCCGGCGCCGGGGCCGGTGGCGGACTACCTGCGCCGGCGCGCCGAGGCCGCCGTCGCGCGGTTGGGTCAGCGCGCCTCCACCGAGAACGTCCCCTACAGCGGCGAAGTGGTGAGCGGCGTCGCGGACGACGCGATCGTCGAGCACGGCCAGCAGGCCGACCTCACGGTCCTCGGACGCGACGGCCAGTCGGCCGGCCACCGCAGCACGGCGCTGATCGGCTCGACGGCGAGCGGCGTGATCCGCAAGACCGCGAAGACCACGATCGTGGTGCCCTCGGCCGCCCAGCTCGGCGGTCCGATCGTGCTCGCCTTCGACGGCTCGCCCGGCTCCCGCGTCGGCGCGAACCTCGCGGTGCAGATCGCCACCCGCCTCGGCGAGCCGATCCACGTCTTCGTCGACTCCAAGGACAAGGGACGCGCCGCGGCGCGCTTCGACGAGGTGCGCGGCATCGTCGGCGCGCTGCCGGTTCCGGTGCGCGAGATCTCCTCCACCCTGGGGCGGCCGGACGTCAAGATCGTGGATTCGGCGCGCGAGGTGAAGGCGGGTCTGATCGTCATGGGGGCCTACGGGCGCAATCGCATCACCGAGTACTTCCTGGGCAGCAATGCGGCTGCGGTCGCGCGCACCTCGCCGATCGCGGTCCTGCTCGCTCGCTGACGTGACCTCCGCGGGATGGCGGCTGGGCGACCTGTCGAGGCGGCTCGGCCTCGAGCTCGAGGGGGACCCCGATCTGGAGGTGAGCGGAGTGGCCTCCCTCGAGGACGCCACCGCCGACCAGCTGGTCTTCGCGCGCGGGCCCGCCTTCCGGGCGCGACTGCTCGCCTGCGCGGCCCGGGCCGTGGTCGCGCCCCCCGATCTCGACGTCGGGACGCGCAGCGCCCTGCGCTCGGCGGATCCCAGCCGCGACTTCTTTCGGGCGGCGCGCCTGCTGGTGCCGGAGCCCGAAGTGGAGGCGGGGGTGCATCCCTCGGCCGTCGTGGCCGACGACGCGCGCGTCGCCCCGAGCGCATCGGTCGCCGCGGGCTGCGTCCTCGGCCGCGGGGTCGCGGTCGGTCCGCGCACGGTGCTGCACCCGGGTGTCGTCCTCTACGACGGCGTCACAATCGGCGCCGACTGCGTGATCCACGCCCGCTGCGTCGTCGCCGCCGCCTCGGTGCTGGGCGACCGCGTCGTGCTCCAGCCGGGCGTGGTGATCGGTGGCGACGGCTTCGGCTACGTCGGCGCCGAGGACGGCGGGCTGAGTCGCACCCACAACGTCGGACGGGTGTGGATCGGAGACAACGTCGAGATCGGCGCGAACTCCACCGTCGATCGCGGAACCCTCGGCGACACGCGGATCGGTCGCGGGACGAAGATCGACAACCTGGTGCAGGTCGCGCACAACTGCACGGTCGGCGAGCACTGCGT
>Ga0315553_10000460_pt1 | contig 36317 bp, 34 predicted proteins | sample SalMarSW160140MG_FD_203099 | JGI IMG/M metagenome (GOLD analysis project Ga0315553, IMG submission 203099) | Salt marsh sediment microbial communities from the Plum Island Ecosystem LTER, Massachusetts, United States - Salt Marsh Sediment SW1601-40 ... | reverse complement strand
GCATACCGCGTTCTTTACGACCGAGGCGTCGGAAGCGCTGGCCGACGATCTGGTCGAGCACGCCCCTGCCGGCATCAGCCATGTCTATTTCGTCAGCGGCGGCTCCGAAGCGATGGAATCGGCCCTGAAAATGGCGCGGCAATATTTCGTCGAGATCGGCAAGCCGGAGAAACGCTTCTTCATCGCCCGCAAGCAGAGCTATCACGGCAATACGCTTGGCGCGCTGGCGGTCGGCGGCAATGAATGGCGCCGCAGGCAGTTCGCCCCGCTGCTGATGGATGTCCATCACGTGTCGCCCTGCTACGAATATCGCGGGCGCGCTCCGGGCGAGACGCCGGAGGTCTATGGCGAGCGTCTGGCGAACGAGCTTGAAGAGAAAATCACCGAGATCGGCGCGGAGAATGTGATCGCCTTCGTGGCGGAAACCGTCGTCGGCGCAACGGCCGGCGCGCTTACCCCGGTTCCCGGCTATTTCAAACGCATCCGCGAAATCTGCGACCGGCACGGCATCCTGCTCATTCTCGACGAGGTCATGTCCGGCATGGGCCGCACCGGCACGCTCCATGCCTGCGAGCAGGAAGGCATCGCTCCGGATATCATGGCAGTCGCGAAAGGCCTCGGCGGCGGGTTCGTGGCGATCGGCGCCATGCTGGTTTCCGGAAAGGTGATGGACGCCTTTCTTCAGGGCTCCAAGCTCTTCCAGCACGGCCACACCTATATCGGTCATCCGATCGCCTGCGCGGCCGCCCTCGAAGTCCAGCGCGTCATCCGGCGTGACAAGCTGCTGGAGAATGTCAGACGGCTCGGCCCGGTTCTGACCGAAAGACTGCATGAGCGTTTCGGCGATCATACCCATGTCGGCGACATTCGCGGGCGCGGCTTCTTCCAGGCGCTGGAGTTCGTCGCCGACCGGACGACGAAGGAGCCGTTCGATCCGGCACGGAAGCTTCACGCCAGCATCAAGGCCGAGGCGATGGCGCGCGGCCTGATGGTTTATCCCATGAGCGGCACGATCGACGGCGTGCGGGGTGACCACGTGCTCCTTGCGCCACCCTTCATTGTGGACGAAGCGCTGATCGGCACGATTGTCGAGCGTCTGGGCGAAGCGGTCGATGCGGCGATTGCGAAAGCGGGCTGAGGCCCGGGAGGATCGCCCTTGGTGAGATATTCCGGCTACTGATCGTCTGCATAATTTCGCAAAACTGTAACCCATTTACAATTTCGGTGATGCGCCCGATCCGCTAGGCTTATCAAATTCTTGTATCGCGTAGCGGGGACTTGATGACGCCGGGACAGGTCGAGCTGCTTCAGCGCAGCTTCAAAGTGATCGGGCCGAACGACGCCCGACTTGCACATAGTTTTTACGCTAAGCTCTTCGAATTGGAGCCGGAGACGCGCGTCGTATTCGCCGGGGAAACCGAGCTACAATGGCGAAGGCTCACGGCTGTTTTCAAAGCGCTGGTGAAGCATGAGGTGCGGTCCATGCTCACCTTGCCGGTGACGAAATCGGGCAGCCGCGAAGTCTTGATCACGGGGGTCGGGGAACTCGCCGAACGCTACGCCCGCAAGGGCGGAAGGCCGGAGCACCTGCCCGCCGTCAAGGAAGCGCTGCTGTGGAGCGTCGACCGCCATCTCGGCGAGGCTTTCGACCAGAAAACCGCCGAGGCTTGGATGTGGGCCTGCGAGGTGATCGCAGAGTCGATGGCCCGTGTAATGAAGGCGGAAGCCGTGGCGCCGTCCCTGCCAGACGACCACGGCCGGCCGGCCCCCGCAAGCAACAAAGACTCGCTCGAACTTCTCTTCAGCCATTAGCGCGGGATAAGTTCAAGCCGAGCCGGTCAGGCTTGCGCCGACACCGCCTGTTCTTGGCAGCAGTGCGATGGTTTACATCCTATCGACCTGAACCCCTTGCCCGAAAGACCGGTCGCCCCATCATTGTGGAGACAGTCCCTCTCTTAAGCGAGCGGTCGGCGAAAATAGGCCCGTTTTTCTCCGTCGCCCCGGAAGCCTGAAGGGCTATCCGGAGCCCACTCGCCATTCAGCAACCGCTGGGCTGGGGGACAAGCGAGCAAGCCCCGGCTCTTCGGCCGGGGCGACGAAAGCGTTTTTCGCGAAGGTCTCCCATCGGAGCCGCATCCGAACCGATCATTCTTCGGCGCAAATGGCTGATCCCGCGCTAAGCCCGCTTGGCCAGCTGATCGAGGGTTTTCGTCGGCGTGATTGCTTGCGGATCGAGAAGGCAGTGCAGGATCGCCGGCTTGCCCAAGGCGAGAGCCCGCTCGAAGGCCGGGGCGAACTCCTCCGTCGTCTCGACACGCTCGCCATGTCCGCCGAAGGCATGCGCATAAGCGGCGAAATCCGGGTTCTTGAGTTCGGTCGCCGAAATCCGGCCCGGATAGTGGACCTCCTGATGCATGCGGATCGTGCCGTACATGCCGTTGTCGATGACGACGACGATGACGGGAATGCCATATTGCACGGCAGTGGCAAATTCCTGCCCGTTCATCAGGAAATCGCCATCGCCCGTGAACGCCACGACCGGCCGGTCCGGATGCCGCCTCTTCGCGATGATCGCCGACGGCACGCCATAGCCCATCGACCCCGATGTCGGCGCAAGCTGCGTGCCATAGGCGCGGAAACGGTAATAGCGGTTGACCCATCCGGCAAAATTACCGGCGCCGTTCGTCACGATCGCCTCGCGCGGAAGCCGGTCGCGCAGCCAGGTCATGACCTCGCCATACTGGAATTTGCCCGGCAGCGGAGGCGGGCTCTCGGACCAGGCGATGTAGCTCGCCCGCAGCGCTTCCCTATCGCTGCCGTTTCGCTGCGCCGGTTCCATGGCCTGCGCGTCCAGCGCCGCGCAGAAATCGGCGGGCGCGGCCTGGATGGCGAGCGTCGGCTGATAGATACGACCCAGCTCCTCCGCGCTTGGGTGAACGTGAATGAGGCGCTGGCGCGGCGTGGGCACGTCCAGCAGCGAATAGGAGGAGGACGGCATTTCGGAGAACCGCCCGCCCAGCAGCAGAACGAGATCGGCCGATTTGATCCGCTCGGCCAGGGCCGGATTGGGCGCGATGCCGACCTCGCCGACAAAATTGGGATGATCGGCCGGAAAGAGCTGAGCCCGGCGGAAGGAGCAGGTGACCGGCAGATCGTGGCGCTCGGCGAACCGGACGAACTGTTCCGTGGCTTTCGCACTCCAGCGCGAGCCGCCCAGAATGACGATCGGACGCTCGGCCTCGCCGAGCAGCTCACCGAAGCGTTCCAGATTGTGAGGCGCGGGCCAGATCGCGGCGGGTTCGACGCGCGGGGCGTCGGCGACCTTCGCCGTCTCCATCAACATGTCTTCGGGCAGAGAGACAACGACCGGACCGGGCCGCCCCTGCATCGCGGTGCGGAAGGCGCGCGCGACGAATTCCGGCAGGCGCGCGGGATCGTCCACCTCCACCACCCATTTCGCGATCGAGCCGAAGACGGCCTGGAAATCGATCTCCTGGAACGCCTCGCGGTCGCGCATGCCTCGGGCGACCTGTCCGGCGAACAGGATCACCGGGCTTGAGTCCTGCGCCGCGATATGGAGACCGTGCGAGGCGTTGGTCGCGCCGGGACCGCGCGTCACGAAGCAGATGCCGGGCCGGCCGGTCAGCTTTCCGTCCGCTTCGGCCATGATCGCCGCGCCGCCTTCCTGCCGGCAGACGATCACGTCGATCGGAGCGCCGTGCAGCGCGTCGAGCGCGGCCAGATAACTCTCGCCCGGCACGCAGGTCAGCCGGTCGACACCCTGTGCGATAAGCTGATCGATGAGGATTTGTCCGCCCGTGCGCTCGCGGAGCGTTTCCGTCATGCGCGTCTCTCCGTTGAACGCTCCGCGCTCAGTTCTGAAAGGACGGCCTCGCTGTCCGCGCCGAGACGCGGGCTTGCGCTTTCCGCCATCATGCGAACGCCGTCGATCACGATCGGACTGCCGACACTCGGCACCGTCCCGCCCGCCAACGGCAGATCCCGCCGCATGCCGCGCGCGATCACATGCGGATCGGCGAAGACCTCGGCGATATTATTGATCGGCCCGGCCGGAATGCCGCGGCGCTCCAGCTCGGCGAGCAGCTTGTCCCGCTTCCATTCGCCCGTCAGCTCGGAAATCCGCGCGCACAAAGTGTCGCGGTCGCGGACGCGGCCTTCATTCGTGCGATAGGCCGGATCCGCCAGTTCCTCCGCTTCGAGCACCTCGCAGAGCCGGGCATATTGCCCGTCATTGCCGACGGCGATGATCAGATGGCCGTCCGCCGCGGGAAAGACCTGATAGGGCACGATATTGGGGTGGCCATTGCCGAGACGGGCCGGCGGCGTGCCCGAGGCAAGATAATTCATCGCCTGATTGGCGAGCACCGCAATCTGGCAGTCGAGCAGCGCCATGTCGATGAAAGCGCCTTCCCCGGTCAGATCGCGCCGGCGCAGAGCGGCAAGAATGGCATTGGACGCATAAAGACCAGTGACGAGATCGGCGACCGGCAGGCCGACTTTCACGGGCTGGCCTTCCGGATCGCCGGTCAGGCTCATCACTCCGCCCATGCCCTGGATGAGGAAGTCATAGCCCGCACGGGGCGCATAAGGGCCGGTCTGACCGAAGCCGGTAATCGAGCAATAGATGAGGCGCGGATTGACGTCCTTCAGGCTCTCATAATCGAGACCGTATTTCTTCAGGCCGCCGAGCTTGAAATTCTCGATCAGCACATCCGATTCCGCAGCGAGCGCACGGACGGCCGCCTGCCCCTCCTTGCTTTCCAGATCGAGCGCGACGGAGCGCTTGCCGCGATTGGCGGCGTGATAATAGGCGGCAGACAGAATTTCGCCGCCCTCGCCCGTCACGAAAGGCGGCCCCCAACCGCGCGTATCATCACCCGCGCCGGGACGCTCGACCTTGATGACGCCCGCGCCCATATCGGCGAGGAGCTGCGAAGCCCACGGGCCGGCCAGAATGCGCGCAAGTTCCAGAACACGGATGCCTTCGAGCGGTTTATCCATCGCAATCCTTTCCCTTCGACTTAAGGGAATAAAGTCTCCGCCCGCTCCTGTCGAGCCACATGCTGGTGATCTGGAGTTTACCGATGCGCCCCATGTCGCCGATCACCGGCATCCGCCTGAAATGGTGGGTCTATACTGTTTCCGATGAACGATAGCCGAGGAGTCGGCACCGGATTGTGGCCGGGTTGATGCAGGTCATTTCGCTCGGTCCCGAAAGCGGCAAGATCGGCGGCACTCAGCAAGGGAGACCGAAGATGGAAACCAACGCCCTGCCAACATACGACATGAGCGACAATCCAACCGGCTGCTGCCCGCGATTCAATCCGGAAGGATGGGACGATCGCGAGTTGCACTTCGAAGACAAGCTGTTCCTCAAGGCCAAGACCGCCAGCGAAAACTATGTCCCGACCGACATGGGGGCGGTTTTCGTCAAGACATTCGAAGCCATGGAGAACGCGCGGGCCTTCAACGACAGGAACTTCATCGTCCTGAGCCGCGATGTCTCGCCATCGGAAGCGGAGCATTTCTTCGCGGTCGCAAAGCCGGTTCCGGGAGAGGAGATGGTGCGCTGGAGCGGCGACTACGTCACCAAGGTCTTTGAAGGGCCCTTTGAAGACGCCGCAAAATGGCACGGTCAGCTTATCGCGGAGCTGAAGGAGAAAGGCCTCGAAACGGACAAGGTCTATTTCTTCTATACGACCTGCCTGAAATGCGCGCAGGCCTATGGGAAGAACTACGTCGTGGCGGTCGCGCGCCTGGCAAGCGGACAAGACGCACCCAACTGACGAGAGAAGAGCCGGCAAGCTTTGTCGGCTCAACCAACGGCTCCCGCCGGCATGGGGCAGCTCAGAAAAATGCCTGTATCCCCGTCTGCGACCGGCCGAGGATCAGCGCGTGAATATCGTGCGTGCCTTCATAGGTGTTCACCGTCTCAAGGTTCTGCAGGACGCGCATGACGTGATATTCCTCGGAAATGCCGTTGCCGCCATGCATGTCGCGCGCCTCGCGGGCGATCGCCAGCGCCTTGCCGCAGCTATTGCGCTTCAGGAGCGAGATCGCCTCGACAGCGAGCCGGTCCTCGTCCATCAATCGCCCGGCGCGCAGACAGGCCTGGAGTCCGATGGTGATCTCGGTCTGCATGTCGGCGAGCTTCTTCTGCACGAGCTGGGTCGCCGCGAGCGGCCGGCCGAACTGCTTGCGCTCCAGCACATAGTCGCGCGCCCGGTGCCAGCAGAATTCGGCCGCGCCCAGCGCACCCCACGCGATGCCGTAGCGGGCGCGATTTAGACAGCCGAACGGCCCTTTCAGCCCCGAAACATTCGGCAGCAGATTTTCCTCCGGGACGACCGCGCCGTCGAGCACGATTTCTCCGGTGATCGAGGCGCGTAGAGACAGTTTGCCTTCGATCTTGGGGCTGGAGAAGCCTTGCGTTCCGCGCTCGACGATGAAGCCGCGGATCTCGTCATTATGCGCAGCCGACTTCGCCCAGACGACCGCCAGATCAGCCACCGGACTGTTGCTGATCCAGGTCTTGGCGCCGCTGAGCCTGTAGCCATCGCTCACCTTCTCGGCGCGGGTGCGCATGCTGCCCGGATCGGAGCCGGCATCGGGCTCGGTGAGGCCGAAACAGCCGACCCACTCGCCGGCCGCGAGTTTGGGCAGATATTTCTGCCGCTGGGCCTCGGTGCCATAGGCGTAGATCGGATACATGACCAGGGAGGACTGCACGCTCATCGCCGAGCGATAGCCGGAGTCGACGCGCTCGATCTCGCGCGTCGCCAGCCCGTAGGACACATAGCCCAGACCTGCGCCGCCATAGGCCTCCGGAATGGTCGCGCCGAGCAGGCCGAGCGCGCCCATCTCGGTGATGATCTCGCGGTCGAAGCGTTCCTCGCGATAGGCGCTGATGACCCGCGGCATCAGCTTGTCCTGCGCATAGCCGCGCGCCGTATCGCGCACCAGCCGCTCTTCCTCGGTCAGCTGGTCGTCCAGAAGCAGTAGGTCGTCCCAGCTACTCATAGCCTGGCGCGCAGCCGGCTTCCGGCTCATATTCTCGGGTTGGGGCGCTGACATTCCGATGGTCTCCCTGCGGGCAGTGTCAGAGGGTCTGCCGTACCCTGTTGTTTAGCGTGTCACGCCGTACAGCGGAACCGCTTATCCTCTCGGTTTCCGTCAGCTTGCAAGCAATCATGGCAAGCGCGGGCACGTTTGCATTTGCTGAAGGCCGGCGCAACGGAGATGGAAAATCCATCCGACAGAATGCCTCAAATTGCGACGCTGCGGGGGTTCATTTCGCGTTCACGACCGCGCGCTTAGCTTTGAGAACCGGCATCACTCGCCACATTGCCGCGCGCGCTCAGGAACGGATTTACCACCGTCATTCGGCAAAACCGGCGCGGGCGGCATTCAGCGGCCGGGAGCTCATATGCTCGAGCTACGACCAGGCACATTTGAAGGGAGATATTCGATGCGAAGGGAGATCGCAGCCTTTCTATTCTTAGCGATTGGATTTTCCGTTATGGGGCTTGCCCCGACAGGCGCATTCGCCGCTCAGCCGGCGGCCGGAACCGCCAATTTAAACCAGCTCATCGACAGGCTCGCATCGGCCAAACCGGTGACTTATCGGAACCGCTGCGTTTACACCTATCGGCGGTGCCGCAACCTCTATGGCGGCGCCTATCTTTTCCGGAACTGTATGAGATGGCGCGGCTGCTGGGATTATTGGAACTATCTCGATGTCCCCCTGCGCGACGACGATGACGACAATCTTCCGCCGCGGCGGGAATATAGCTGCGATTATTACCGGCAGGCCTGCGCCGAGAATTGGGGCTATGGCAACAACGACTATTATGGCTGCCTGAGATATCATCGCTGCAACTGAGCCGGTCCGGCAGCAAAGCGCCATGAAGGAAACGGTCTCCGTTTGGGAGGCCTCTTGACGGGACTTACGCGGCACGCTGACTTGCGTCGGCGGAGCTAGCTCTCGCGTAAGCGGGCGCCCTTCAAATCGACCAACGGCAGGCCTTGTGCGTCGTTGGTCGATTTGAACCAAACGATTTTCCCGCACAGTCGGTTGCCGCAGGGACCAATCTGGACCCGGATGCGCTTGTTTGCGTGCAGCCCGGCGCCGACTGGCGTTTTACTTTGCGCGCCGACCGACGTTACGGCAAGCAGCGTGGAAAACAAAGCATAGCATAGCATAGCATAGTAGAGCATAGGCAAACCGACGCATGACAATACGTCCGTTGCACCCTCACCGCTTTTGCTCTGACCATATTCAACCCTTTCGTATCAGCATGATCATGCCGACCAGCACCGCCAACAGCACCACCGACAGCGCAATGGCGATGCGCGTGGCTTTCACGGCCCGATCCTTCTCCCACCAATTCGTCGGCTTGATGCCTTGCAGCACAAACGTCGTCACGCCGGCAAGGTTCACGCAAATCAGGTTCACCAGAAACAGCGAGAAGGCGCCGATTGCCAGAACGGGATGCCCGCCGCCGAGCAGCAATCCGGACGTCACTAGCGGCGGCAACAACGCCACCGCAACCATGACGCCGATCAAGGCCGCCGACACGCCGGTCGTGAACGCCAGTGCGCCCGCGCTGCCCGACGCCAATGCCACCGCGATGTCGCCCGTCCCGACGGTCGTGCGCGACGCCATTTCGGATAATGTCGGGTCCACATTCAGCAGCATGCCGATGATCACGGACAACACCAGTGCCGCCGCAACTCCCGCCAGCGCCGTCAGGAGGCCCTGCCGAAGCAGCAACAGGTCGCCCAAGGTAATGCCAAGCGACAGCGCCACGTTCGGTCCGAGCAGAGGCGCAATCACCATGGCCCCGATGATGACGGCCACGCTGTTGTGATTCAGACCGGTAGCCGCCACCACGGTGGACAGCGCCACCATCGACATAAAGATCCGCGACAATCGCGCGCTATTCTTGATGTCCTCGTACAACTCCTCCCGGCCGATCCGCTCCGGCGGTTTTTCCTCGGGCTGCGACTGCTCGGACGTAGCAGCGACCTCCGGTTCCGGCTCCGCCTGGGCGCGCGGCAATGTCGCTTCGACCGGCAGAATCACCACCCGGTTGCCCTCCGAATTGGTGTAACGTTTCTCCAGCAGATCCAGCACCGTCTCGCTCTGTTCCGCGTCCAACAGGATGCGCACCAGAACTTCTCCGTCCGCCAATTGGATCTGCCGGTGTTCGAGCATTTTGCACCCTTCCAGAAGCGCGCGGACGTCGTCGCCGTCCTTCTCCAGCAACACCATCTCAATCAAGCGCAGCGCCATCGGGTCTCCCCCTTTCGATGCGCAGCCGGGCTAGGCCGTCACCGTATTTGAATCCTTTTCAGCAGCCCCCATATCGGCGGCGCCGTAACGCCGCCGACAACCCCGCTCAGATAACTCGAATGCCTGAATTGAAGAGCCAGCGCCATAAGAGGTCGGCGACGAAACTCGTCACGAACATGTCGCGACCGTGATCAGTAATCTCTGCCAGAGCGGCATCTCATAGCTCCCTAGGCTGTTGAGGGCTTGCTATTGACGAACCTTGTTAGGGAGTCTCCTGCGTCGCGCCCGATCTTCAGACAACCGTGCCGAATAATTTACCGATTCCGGCGGTGAGCGCCATCGGCAAGACGCCCCAGAATGTCACGCGGGCCGTGGCGCGCAGAATGTTTGCTCCGCCCGTTTTTGCCCCGATCGCACCCAGAAGTGCGAGAAAGCCCAGAGACGCGCCGGAGACGATGGGGACAAGCGACCCCGCTCGCGGGCGGCATGGCCGCGCCGACGGAAAACGTCAAGGCCGATGTCAGCGCCGCCTACACGGGACGCGCGTTGGTGATTTTCGAAATCCCAAGCTCATCGCGCGCGTGGGCGGTCAGGGCATCCTTGCCCATCAGCTGCTGGGCGACCTGCCGCGCAAGCGCTTGATCGACGCCACGCTCGACATCGATTTCGGCAAGCTCATTCAGCTCGTACGCAGGGCTCTCGCTCAACTCCCAACTCCGCGCGCTCAAGCGCCTGTTCGGTGTCGGATTGCGAGCTGATCGACACATATTCGCCGACGGCCATCGAAATGGCGCCGGCCACCAAGCCGGCGCCACCCGCGATCAGGACGCCATTTTGCGGGTCAGAGCCGCCCAAGCAGTACGAGGACGACGAGGATGATCAGGATGGCGCCGATGACACCGACGCCGCCGTGGCCGTAACCGTAGCCATAGCCGCCGAAGCGGCCACTGAAGCCTCCAAGCAGGAAAATGACCAAGATGATGATGAGTATGAGTCCGAGCGACATGATGTTATCCCCTTTAGTAGGATCTCCCTGAACATTGGAGGCCCTTCGCAACTCTATAGCTTAAGTCTTGGTCGACGTACCTTGGCGCCGTCCGGTCGGAGGCGGCACCCTGGAAATGCCGCCCTACTTCTTCTCGACGGAAATACCGCTTTTGCCGACATTGATCTCGATACCGGTGGTCTTCTGCCGCTCCCGGCAGAGCTGATAGCCGAAGACCACGGTTGCCACGACGCGCACGCTGATGACGAGGTAGCGAACCTTGCGATTCAGGATTGGGCCGCTCCCATTCCGATTTGCAGATGCGCGCGTCACTCAGGCGAAGTTGACCTCCGTTCGGCCTCTTTTTCCTGTCCTGGGTCCCCCTCTTCCCTGCCGCGTTCCGATGCATTTCTTTCCAAGGCTCGACATTAGTAGAATCATTCGCGGCAAATCTTTTTGATGTTAATCAAACCCAACTGCCAGTCATTGCTTTGACGATAGGGCATTGTCAAGAGAGGATGGATATGATTCTGGGTCAAAATCCCCTGCTTGAGGAGATCGATAAGACGGCCGACCAAGTCGGTATCGCGGCAGCGGCGCTCAATATCGAAAAGCTCGCGCCGCTCGAAATGCGACTTTCTCGTACATAGCGACCACAGAACGTATCTCGAAATGCGCAGACGCGCTCTGCAATCGTCGTCGCCAACAATGCACAGGAAGCATAAATATCGATTTCCCGCAAATTCAAGGAGCTGAACGCACAGTCCTCGCCGATGACGCCCGTCGCCCAGCCATACTGCGCCCAGCGCTATGTCATCTGCCGCGACCGCTGGCGCGCGAACCAGCGCTTTCGCCGCTGCATGAAAGCCGCGGCCCGCTGGACGGCCTATCTGCGCTATCGGGCGGTCACCGCGGTCCGTGTCTATGGCTGCGGCGGCTGGCGCGAGGCCTGTGCGAGAAATTGGGGCTTTCGCACAAACGACTATTTCGGCTGCCTGAAATATCACGGCTGCTACTAAGCAGCTGCGGCCGTGACAAGCAAACGGCCTCCCTCACGGAGGCCGTTTTCATTCGAACCGGACGATGGTCAAAAGCGAATGGCTCGCAACGCGCATGAAGCCGCCCGAGGCGATCTCGCAATCAGCCCGCGTGCGCAGGACCCTCGCTGCCCGCGGACTCGTCTTCGAGAACCACGTCCAGCACTTCGCCGACCTCGCTCGCCCAGAGGAATTCGAGCTTTGCGCGCACGTCCTCGGAGATTTCCTCCAGATCCTTCTTGTTCCGCGCCGGCAGAATGACACGCTTCAGCCCCGCCCGAACGGCCGCAGCCGTCTTCTCCTTGATGCCGCCAACCGGCAGCACCAGGCCACGCAGGCTGATTTCGCCGGTCATCGCCGTGTCGCTGCGCACATTGCGCCCGGTCAGCAGCGACACCAGCGCGGAGAAGAGGGCAACGCCCGCGCTCGGCCCGTCTTTCGGGATCGCGCCCGCCGGGATGTGAATGTGGATGTCGCTTTTCTCGAACTGCGCCGGATCGATGCCGATGGAGGCCGCGCGGTTCTTCACGAGGCTAAGGGCAGCCTGCGCGCTTTCGCGCATCACATCGCCGAGCTGGCCGGTCAGGATCAGCTTGCCGCTGCCGGGCGAGCGTGTCGCCTCGATGAAGAGGATGTCGCCGCCGGCCCGGGTCCAGGCCAGTCCCGTGGCGACGCCCGGAACGCTGGTGCGCATGGCGACTTCGTTCTCATAGCGCGGCGCGCCGAGAATTGCCGGGATGTCGGAGGTCTCGATGCTGACCTTGGTCGCGCTCCCCTCGGCGATGCGCAAAGCCGCATGGCGCATGACCTGACCGATCTGGCGCTCCAGATTGCGCACACCGGCCTCATAGGTGTAGTCGGCGACGATCCTGGCGAGCGCATCGTCGCTGATCTCGACCTGGTCGGCATTGAGACCGACCGCTTCGAGCTGCCGCTTCACCAGAAAGCGCCGCGCGATCTGAAGCTTCTCCGACTGGGTATAGCCGGCGAGCTGCACCACCTCCATACGGTCGAGCAGCGGCTCGGGGATCCCGTCCAGGATGTTCGCGGTGGTGATGAAGACGACCTTGCTCAAATCGAACGGCACGCCGAGATAATTATCCCGGAAGCTGTGATTCTGTTCCGGGTCGAGCACCTCCAGGAGCGCCGCCGCCGGGCTGCCCTGAATGCCCTGGCCGAGCTTGTCGATCTCATCGAGCATCATCACGCAATTGCGCGCCTTCGCCTTGCGGATGCCCTGGATGATATTGCCGGGCAGCGCGCCGATATAGGTGCGCCGGTGGCCGCGGATTTCCGCCTCGTCATGCACGCCGCCAAGCGCGATCCGCGTGAACGGACGCTCCATGGCCCTGGCGATCGACTGGCCGAGCGACGTCTTGCCGGTGCCGGGCGGGCCGACAAAGCAGAGGATCGGCGCACGGCCCGCGGGCGCGAGCTTCCGCACGGCCAGATATTCGACAATGCGCTGCTTGATCTTGTCCAGGCCGTAATGATCCTCATCGAGAATGCGCCGCGCCTCGGCGATATCGATCGGCTTTTCCTCGGGCAGCTTCCAGGGCAGCTCGATCAGCCAGTCGAGATAGTTGCGGATCATGCCGTATTCGCCGGCGGCCTCGGGCGTGCGCTCAAGGCGCCGCAGCTCTTTCCTGGCCTGCTCCTCAACCTCCTGAGGCATTCCTGCTTCGGCGATCGCCTTGTTCAGCTCCTCGATTTCGGCCGTCTTGCCGTCCTCCTCGCCGAGCTGACGCTGGATGGCGGCGAGTTGCTCGCGCAGCACGGCCTCGCGCTGGCGCTCGTCGAACGCGGCCTTGGTCTGCTTGCCGATCTCGGCCGAGAGGCGCAGCACCTCGATACGCTCGGCAAGCAGCTTGGTCACGCGATCGATCCGGGCTTCGACGTCGATCGTCTCCAGGACCTCCTGCTTTTCCTCCGGCTTGATGTCGAGATAGGCCGAGACGAGATCGGCCAGCGCGCCGGGCGACGTCGTCGCCTGCACGGTCGCGATCAGTTCCGGGGGCGTTTGCGGCAACAGCTCGAGCGCCTCGACCGCCATGCGTTGCAGATTGAGATAGCGCGCCTCGATCTCGGCGGACCGTTCGTCGGCTTCCTCCAGCCGCGTCACACGCGCGACCATGAACGGCCAGCCTTCGAGGAATTCGACCACACGGAAGCGCTGCTCGCCCTGGCAGACGAGATGATGCTGCCCGTCGGGCGTCGTGACGTAGCGGACGACATTGGCGATGACGCCGGTGCGGTGCATGTCGAGCGCGCCGGGCTCCGCGACATTGCCGTCCCGCTGCATCAGGACGCCGAGCTGGCTCTGCTCCCTGACGGCGCGCTGAGCCGCTTCGATCGAGCGGGGCCGTCCGACCGTGATCGGCAGGATCACGCCGGGGAACAGCACGGTTTGGCGAACCGGCAGAATGATGACGGCATCCTCGGGAAGCTCCGGGATCGGTTCGGCGGGGCGTTGTTCGCCCTGCTCGCCTTTCATTTGCATGGCGTCAGCGCTCACTGGGGCGCTCCTTCTTGTTGTGCTTTAGCGGTGTTTGCGCAGGCTGATGAGAAGACAACCGTCGGCCGTTTTCTTGGCGACCTGATCATAGGCTCCCGGCGGCAACGGGATGCGGCGCAGGAATCGGCCCTGCGGCAGCTCGAGGCGATGAATGGCGGCATCACGCAGCTCGGCCGGGATCAGCCGGACGCCGGCAATCACCAGTTCGGTGCCCTCGATCGCCAGCTCCAAATGTTCGGGATCGACGCCGGGCAAGGCGACATAGATCACCACATGGCTCGCGGTCTCGAACACATCGGCCGGCGGTTCCCAGGCCGGGGCCCGATGCGTCACGCCTTGCGGCTGAAAGAGCTGCCGATGGAGCCGTTCGGCGCGCATCAGCATTTCGCATGCCTCCGACCACATCCAACGCTCCGTATCTTTGATCGCCATATCGACCCCTTGGCTTTCAGAGGTTCAATCGAATTAACCTATTACGTTCTGGAATGGCTCTTAATGAATAGCGGCTCCGGGCATGTGCCATCCCGCTCGCCGCGCGATGATGCCTCGCTTCGATTCCGTGGACAATATTTAAGAACGAGCGCTTAGAAATTTAAGAACGAACGGTGGGAAAACAAGCTGGTGAGATTGGGGAGAGCACGACGGCCCGCAAACGCGTTTGCGACGCGTCAAGCGCCCTTCGCCCCGAGCGCCTTCATCTTTCCGAGCCAGCTTTCGACCTTTGCCTGATCGGCATTCGCGACCATGCCGAAGAACGTGTCGCGGACGGGCGAGAAGCCGACGAAGCGGAGGATGTTGCGTTTCAATGACCGCACGCTGTGGGCGAAGAAATAGAAGCGATAGGCCAGGGCCGGCATTCCCATTGTCACGATCAAGCGCGCCGAGCGGCCCGCAAGCAGCTTCTTCGGCATGAAGCCTTTTTCGGGATAGGAGAAAGCGATGCCCGGCCGCAGGAGCTGTTCGAGGAAGCCCTTCAGCAAGGCCGGCATCGTCCCGAGCCAGAGCGGAAAGATGATGACCACATGGTCGGCGGCGAGGAGCTTGTCGCGCGCCTCCGTCAAACTCTCGGGAAGCGCGCCCTTCTCGAACTCCGCCTCGGTGCGGAGGAGGGGAAATGCGATTTGCGCCACGGCAACGCGCTCGACCTTGTGGCCGGCGCCGCGCGCGCCCTCCTCATAAGCGTCGGCCAGGGCGTGACAGAGATGCCCCCCGGCCGGGTCGGGATGCCCCTGGATGATGAGAATTGTTCGCGGCATGAGCTCTCGGACGATGAATCTGCGGCTGAAGATGTCTCACATGCGGGGACGGCGGAAGGGTTGATGAAAATCAATGCCCGTCATCCCCAGCTCTGCTCGCGAACAGCAAGTCCTCATTTTATGGCCGAGGTTGCGGTCCGGGCCGTCGCATTGCGGTAATAATCCCATTTGCTGACGGCAGCGGCGGCCATTGCATGACCGGCAGGGCTCCAATGGGGGTCGCAGGAATGAAAGAGCCGGTCGAGATCATCGTGGCCACGCGAATATTCGAGCAGATCGAGATAGGTGTAATTCGCTGTCTTGCTCAGTGCCTCAAGGCGCCGGGTCAGCGGCGCCTTCCCGGGCTCATTTCCGGCTCTACGATAGTCGCTCCGCCGGGGGATCGACATGACAAGGACCGGACGCGGCGCGGCCAGGGCAACGATTTGCTCGATCGCGTAGCGCATCCGATCGAATTCTTCGGAGGTGAAATCGAAATATTCTGACCTTACGGGTTTCCTGTTTGCCATGGCGCCCCGGTCAGGCTGAGCGTTTCGCCGCCTCATCATTTTCAGGTAGTTTTTGAAGTAAGAATAGGCCCGGACGGTATAAGAGAACTCATTGAACGCCACTTCGACATATTTCGAATATTCCCGCAGGTGGGTCTTAATGATATTTGGATTGGAATAGAACAGCTTGTAATTCGGATATGTACCGGCCAGATAGGGGCGGTACCGATCGTGAAAGATCGTCTCAGCCTTTCCCGGATCGTCGTCGGAAAAATCATTGTCGGGAAGCACGCTGATGATCACGGCGTCATGGTCGAAGCGACTGGCAAGCGTCTTGTAGAGAAGCAGCGACTGGGTCAGGCCGAAATTCCCCGACGTGCCGAAGTTCAGATGCGGAATCCCGGTTCGCCGCTCCAACATATTCGTGAGCCGGTCTTGCCTTTCTACGCCGTACCCTTCTATGAAAGAATCGCCCAGCACGACGACCCGAGGCCCTTGCCTCTTGAGCGGCCGTTCGGCGTCTCTCATGCCGTGTGAATTGGTTCGATAGGTAATGTCGAAACACGATTTCAGATGCCGGTATTGACTGTTCGCCGGCCGCCAGACACCGAAATTCGGATCCATATCCATCCAGAACGGCGTGATGTTTGCGGTGCTGTAGCTTGGCAGGTCCATACGCAGCAAGTCCATCTTCGCCGCCAGGAAAAGACCAAACTCGAGTAAGATCAGAGTGATTAGAATATTGAAACCGATAAGCTTTAGCGATTTCATGGGCCCCCACCCCTTAATGCAAAACATCTTTCAGCAACGCGGCGAGAGATCCGCGAGGAAGCCGATCCCGATAGGTCTCATTCACGCATTCTGATCGAGAAGGCTTGGGCGCACCTCGTTTCCATGGTAATTCTTTCACCTGGATGAACGGGCGGCCCAAACGCTTCTTCGGTCTAGTGCCAGCCCCATATAAAAAGGGCCGGCCGCTGCCGGTAAAGCGAAAACCGACCCGAAGCCAGGGAAAGCGTCCAATGCCGCAGCATCCCTCGAAGCAGCACCGCCCCTCTGTTCAGTCTTACGATCCGGTCTGGCAGGCGATCCGCACCGAGGCCGAAGAGATCTTGCGTCGCGAACCGGCGCTGGCAAGCTTCATCTTCGCCAATGTGCTCAATCATAAGAGTCTGGAAGACGCGATTTGCCACCGCCTGGCCCAGCGGCTGGACCATGACGACGTCATGGCGGATCTCATTCGCCAGACCTTCGACCGGGTGCTGGATGCCGACCCCGCCATTGGCGAGGCGTTCCGGGCCGATCTTTCCGCCGTCGCCGACCGCGACCCCGCCTGCAAGCGGCTGATCGATCCGCTGCTCTATTTCAAGGGATTTCACGCGCTGCAAACGCATCGCTTCGCCCATTGGCTCCATCAAAATGGCGAGCGTGATTTCGCTCTTTACCTGCAAAGCCAATCCTCGCGCGTGTTCAGCGTCGATATTCATCCGGCGGCCCGGATCGGCCGCGGCATCATGTTCGATCACGCAAGCGGCATTGTCGTTGGGGAAACGGCCGCGATCGGCGATATGAGCTCGATCCTGCATTCGGTCACGCTCGGCGGCAGCGGCAAGGAGAGCGGTGACCGCCATCCCAAGGTCGGCCGCTGCGTCATGATCGGTGCAGGCGCAAAAATCCTAGGGAATATTACGGTGGGGGACTGCGCGCGGGTTGCGGCCGGCAGCGTCGTGCTGAAAGATGTGCCGCCCAACACCACCGTCGCCGGCGTCCCGGCACGCGTCGTGGGGACATCGGGCTGCCCGGAGCCGGGCCGGACGATGAATCAGATGCTTGGGCTTGACGCTGAGGATGGGACGGGCGAAACAGGGCGCTGAAAATTCTATCCCGACAGGATTCCCATGACCCGTGACGAACTCGTGCAGATCGAGACCTATCTTCGCAAGACATTCCAGAACGACACGATCGAGGTCCGCGCCCGGCCGAAGAAGAAGGATTCTGCGGAGGTCTACATCGCAGACGAATTTGTCGGCGTCCTCTATCGCGATGACGAGGACGGCGAGGTCTCCTACCAGTTTCAGATGGCCATCCTCGAATTCGATCTTGCGTCGTAATTCAGGCTGAGCCGGGCTGCGCACCCGCGGCTGAGCCGGGCTGTTTACGCGCGGCAATCTTCCGATCCTTGCGGCGGTGGGACCAGCGGCCGAAAATAGCCACGAGAACCGACGCCCCCGAACGGAGAACACCCCTTGCCGATATACGAGCTTGATGGCGTTGCCCCGGAACTGCCGGCCAACGGCGCCTGTTGGGTGGCGCCGGATGCGGTTCTGATCGGCAAAGTCCGGCTGGATCGTGACGCCAGCGTCTGGTTCGGCTCGGTGCTGCGCGGCGATAATGAGCTGATCCATATCCAGGAAGGCAGCAACGTCCAGGACCGCTGCGTTTTTCACACCGATATGGGCTTTCCGCTCACGGTCGGGCCAAGTTGCACCGTGGGACACGGCGTCATCCTGCATGGCTGTACGATCGGGGAAAACACCCTCATCGGAATGGGGGCGACCGTGCTGAATGGCGCGAAGATCGGCCGCAATTGCCTGATCGGCGCCCAGGCCCTCGTGCAGGAAGGCAAGACGATTCCGGATAATTCGCTCGTCGTCGGCGCGCCAGGCCGCATCATCCGGCAGATCAGCGAGGCGGATGCCCACCAACTCACCGAGGCGGCCCGAATCTATCAAAGGAATTGGCGCCGCTTCGCCGCCGGGCTTTCGCCCCGCTCCTAAGAGCATCATGCCGATGCGCATCGGCACATGGGGACGAGGGTTCATCCGCGATCGAGCGCTCTTCGCGGCGCCTCAAAAAAGGGGGCGAGCCGGCGTTGGGGGGAAGCGCCGGCTCGCAACGAGCCCGGAAGGGGCAGGATATGAGGGGCGAGGGTATCCGGGCTCGAACCTCTAAATAATCTGGTGCCTATTTCTGTGCGTCAGCTCCCGATGCCGCGACGGTCGGATCCGATTGCAGCGGAATGAGCGAGACCCACCCCCGCGGATTGAACGCCGATTGCCTCTTGATGAAGGTGTATCCCGTGTTCTGCCACGCCAGGATGCGGGAATGCTTGTTGTCGAGAATAAGGTCGCCTCGATGGGTGCGGACCGTCAGGACGGCATGGCCTTCGTCATTCTCATCGCGAACGACCGTGATCAGCAGGGAGGCCGCCGGCCAGCCCATTTCGATGAGCTTGCGCTTCTTCAACAGGACGTAGTCCTCACAATCGCCCCGGCCGCTCGTCGGATAGGTCCAATATTCGACCTCCCCGTATTGCGCTTGATCGCTGACCGGCTTGATCGCGAGATTGACCTGCTGGTTCACCGATTGCAGCTCCTTCCAGCGACGGGTCGTCAGGATCACTTCGGACTTGCCGCTCATCCCGCCGCTGCACTGATTCGGGTGAGCCCGGCAAAAATTGACATGGCCGATCGGTGCGTCGGTGAGTCCATGCGCCACCAGGCGCGTCTGCGGAACCGATGCGCCGTGCCTCAGAGTCACGCTTCGTGCGTTTGCACCCTCGGAGATCCCGTACGCGGCCGCGCTTATCAAGATTGCCAGGGACCAGAACTTCATCGACATCTCCTCGTGCTCCGAGCAGAATGTCGCAAAAGAGTTTTGACACTCGGATAAGTTGAGGCGGATATTTCGATCCGTCTTTTAAATTGTTTTTTTATTGAATGAGACACGCCGCGCTACCCTCCAACTCTTCCACGATCCTGTGTTCATTTTGATTAAAATTTTACAACCTTTAGATGTGTTTTCCATACATAGGATTACTTATAATTGCATTTTTTGGGTTATCGCTCCGCTGAACATCCCTTCGCCATTCATGAGCGCCGGCGAAAGTCGCTGTTAGAGAATTCGGTGTCCTGGAAAAGCAAATGGCGAGGCGCGAAGACGCCTCGCCGCGCATTGCGTGCGCTTGCATTGCAACTCTGAAGAAGGCGGGACTCTCGCATGCAGGCGGATTCCCGCGAGCCGGCGATGCGCTCACGGGCGATCTCCGAATGGAACCCGGCCATAAACTCCACAACACCATAACTCAACCGGAGGAACAAAAAGCGGAACGCGACAATGCCTTCCTGGATAATGTTCCGGATTGACACAAAAATCAATCTATGATTGCAATTTTGAGTCGATACACGCTGATTTTCCACCGCTCGGTAATGGCCGAACGGTAGAACTGCACGCAAGAGGCGCCCCGATGAGGTCTTGCCGCCAGCGTCAAGCTGACGCATCATTTAAGGTTCACGGGCGCGTGCCGCCCTTCGACCTGCACTGGGCAAGCCATTGCCAGCCCTAAGGGAGAACCCGATGAACGTCGCCAGAATTCTCAAAGACAAGGGCCGTCACGTTGCGACCATTTCGCCGAACGCGACGCTCATGGAAATCGTCAGGTTGCTTGCAGAGAAAAAGATCGGCGCTGTCGTCGTTTGCGATGACAAGCGGCATGTGAGGGGCATTATTTCCGAACGGGACATTATGCGAATCCTGGCAGGCAGCGGAGCGAGCATCTTCGACGAGCCAGTCGAAAATCACATGACGAAAGACGTGAGAACCTGCACCGAGCGCGACACGGTCGAATGGCTCATGGAGACGATGACCGCCCATCGATTCCGGCACCTGCCGGTCGTCGAGAGCGGATGCCTAATCGGTATCGTCTCGATCGGCGATGTGGTGAAGCAGCGCATCGCGGCGGCGGAGATGGAAGCCGCATCGATGCGTGAATATATCGCGACAGGATAAGGCGGCGGCGTCAGCCAGGCCCATACCGACCCAGTTCGCGATTGTCGAGAGACCGTCGGCGCAACCTCGCATCTGTGAGGGGGACGATTTCGTCGCCACGCCGGGTCGCGCCGCGCCGCGAGGGATAACCGCTTGCCCCAGCGGCGGCCGGCTCGTCAGTTGCTCGACCCCTCACTGCTAATGGCATGAAACGGGGCTCTTATTCGCGCTGAACCATTCGGTTCATCCGCCGTACAGAACCCAAACGCTACGAATGGCGTCTAATGCCATGCGCTTCCCCTAGATCAACCCTCGTTCAATTGAAATCAATTGAACGAGGTTCAGTTGATCCATTTCGAAAGACGAGCGCAACTGTTCCCGCATCCATCCCCGCCTTCGCGGGGACATGCTTGGACCCGCGTTGGGCTCGCTGCGCAGGGGACGCAAAGCGTCGCGGAGCGATGGCAGATGTCTCGAATTGACCGCTGGACGGCGTAGCAAAATGATGGAACCGACACCGCATACTCTCATCGTCGATGATCACCGCGAGATCCGGGATCTGCTCGCAAGATTTCTCCGCAAACACGCCTTGCGGGTTACCACCGCTTCGGACGCAGGGGAGGCGAGAAAGCACCTCAAGACAAGCGCAATCGATCTGATTGTCCTCGACATCATGATGCCCGGCGAGGATGGCCTTGCTTTTGCGCGTTATGTTCGCGCCAGCATGGACATTCCGATCATCCTGCTCACCGCGCTGACCGAGGAAACCGACCGCATCATCGGACTTGAGCTCGGCGCGGACGATTATGTCACCAAACCATTCAATCCGCGCGAGCTCGTCGCCCGCATCAAGGCGGTCTTGCGCCGCACGAACAGCATTCCGCCTTCCCGGGAGCCCGATCTGGGCAAGACGCTGCGCTTCGGCGGCTGGACCTTCTGCGCCGACCGGCGGGAGATCACAAATGGCGAGGACGGCGTGATCATGCCGCTGTCGCATGGCGAGTGCCTGCTCCTGACCGTTTTTCTGGAGCGTCCCAACATTGTCCTCAATCGCGATCAGCTTCTGGATCTCACCAAAGGGCGCATGGCCAATCTGTTCGACCGCAGCATCGACAATCAGGTCAGCCGGCTGCGCCGCAAGATTGAAGATGACCCGAAGAACCCGAAGCTGATACAAACGGTGTGGGGCGGCGGCTATAAATTTGCGGGTGTGGTTGAGCCACTATGATGCACGGGTGAGCCGCCATGAAGCGCATCGTGCCGCGTACCGTTTCGGGGCAGCTCGTCGCTGTCGCATTGCTGGCGCTTGTTGTTGCCCAGACCGCTCTCTTTGCGATCACCGTCGATGAACGGCAGAACGCGATAAGACGCTGGTGGACGGATTATATCCTTTCGCGGATCGCATCGATCACGGAGCTGCTCGATGGGATGCCCGACAATCTGCACCAGGCGGTCCTCGACGCCTCCGATACGCCGCTTCTGACATTCGTAATCACACCGAAAGGCCCGGATCCCCAGACCGGCATCGATAAGAAATCCGTCTATCTGCGCGAATTGCGGGAGATGGTCGGGAAAGCGCCGCATCAGGTATTCGTCGATGTCGCCGACCCGCCTTCCACGCTGGAGATCCTCCAATATTGGACGGCGGCGTGGCTGGACTGGCCGGTTCCGGAGAGCGATCCCTGGCTTGAGGCGTCCGTTCAGCTCATAAACGGCAAATGGCTGACGCTGGAAGTGGCGCGGAAGGTGCGGCCGCCTTCCATCGCTCTCCTCCTGGTGCCCATCGGAACCATGGTTTTCGTTTTCGGATCGGCGCTGGCGGTCGTGATCCGCCAGATTACCCGCCCCATCAACCGGCTGGCCGAGGCCGCGGATGCGTTCGGGCGCGGCGAAGAGATCCGCCCCGTCCGGCCGACGGGGCCGGCGGAAATCCGCGAGGCGATCGATGCGTTCAACAATATGCGGGAGCGGCTTTCCCGATTCGTGCTCGACCGCATGAAGATGCTCGCCGCGGTGGGGCACGATCTGCGCACGCCCATAACCACCATGCGCCTCAGGGCGGAGTTCATCGAGGATGAGGAGACGCGCGCTCGGATTCTTTCTTCGCTTGACGAGATGCAGCAGATGGCCGAAGGGGCGCTCGCCTTTGCCCGAGAGGAGTCCGCCGCCGAACCGACGCGGATCGTCGATCTCAACGCGCTGGTTCAGACCGTCTGCGAGGACCAGGCGGATATGAACCGGAGCGTCACCTATCGGGAAAATGGCCGCCTGCTCTATCGCTGCCGGCCGCATAGTCTCAGGCGCGCCGTCCGCAATCTGGTCGAGAACGCGGTCATTCACGGCAAATCGGCCCGGGTTTCGCTGAACAGGCCGGCAAGCGAGGTTTGGATTACGGTCGAGGATGACGGCCTCGGCATTCCCGAGGAAAACATGTCCCAGGTCTTCATGCCGTTCGTCCGGCTGGATGAATCGCGCGGTCAGGAAACGGGCGGCATCGGGCTGGGCCTTGCCATCGCGCGCTCGATCGCGCGGGGACATGGCGGCGATATCCGGATCAAGAACCGCGCAGGCGGCGGGCTGAGCGCGACCATACAGCTGCCGATTAATGCGTGAGTGCGTGGGCACTCTCGGCCGTTAACGCCCGCATCAAAAATCGGAAGCGATGCCACCCTTCTCCCAATCGCCGTAACGGGTCGGCTCCAGCCCTTCCCGGCCGCCGATCTCCTTTGGCCGGGCGTTCCCACGGCTCGCGGTCTTCTTGCGGCGCTCTTCAGCCTCCGCCAGGGCGCGTTCAGCCGGAGACGATCCCTCGCCTCGATCGGCAGCATGATTTTCCCCGGCTTTCGACGGCTCCCGCGCCATAATTTTGTACTCCGGCCTTCCGACACTATATCTTAACGCCGATGAGGCCTGTCAAACCGTCGACTGATTTCGCGGAGCGGCGGCCTCATCCGAGCGCCGGCCTGCTCCGCAATTGCGGGCCATACGTCCCCTCGAGGCATAGCAATGAACTATTTTCGCACAACACTGCTTCTCGCCACGCTGACCGCCCTGTTCATGGCCGTCGGCTACCTCATCGGCGGCCAGACGGGCATGGTGATCGCGTTCCTGGTCGCGCTCGTCATGAACCTCTTCAGCTATTGGAATTCCGACAAGGTCGTTTTGCGGATGCACAAAGCCCAGGAGGTGAATGCGCGCACGGCGCCCGAATATTACGACATTGTGCGCCAGCTCGCCGCCAATGCCGAACTGCCCATGCCGAAGGTCTACATCATCCACGCCGACCAGCCGAACGCCTTTGCAACCGGCCGCAATCCGGAAAACGCGGCCGTCGCCGCGACCACAGGCCTGCTCGAGCGCCTGTCGCGCGAGGAGGTGGCGGGCGTCGTAGCGCATGAGCTGGCCCACGTCAAAAACCGCGACACGCTCATCATGACGGTTGCCGCCACACTCGGTGCGGCGATCTCCATGCTTGCCAATTTCGGCCTGTTTTTCGGCGGCAGCCGCAACAATAATGGCGGCTTCGGACTGGTCGGCACGCTTCTCATGGTGTTTCTCGCCCCGCTTGCCGCCGGCCTGATCCAGATGGCGATCAGCCGCTCGCGCGAATATCAGGCCGACAAGATGGGCGCCTATATCTCCCAGCGCCCGCTCTGGCTGGCCTCCGCTTTGCAGAAGATTGCCGGCTTGGCGCACCAGATCCCCTATGGCCGCGCCGAGCGCAATCCCGCGACCGCGCATCTGTTCATCATCAACCCGCTGAGCGGTCAGGGCATGGACAATCTCTTCTCGACCCACCCGAATACCGAAAACCGCATTGCCGCACTGCAGGAGATCGCCCGCGAGATGGGTGAGGCAGCCGCCGCGCCGGCGGCCGAGACGACCGCACGCGGACCTTGGGGCCGGCGCGTGCAAGAGGGGGATAAGGACCCGTGGGGGTAGCCCCGCATCTTGCAACGGCGGCACCGACCCGGCAAGGATGAGAGCCGCTTGTAAATCGGCAGACTGGCGGGGGATGTGTTCGGCTCACGGCTATTCGGCCCCAATGAGGATCGCTTGACCGCAGAGGATCGCGCCGGCCTCAAAGCCAGGCGAATGGCCGTTGCGCTTCTGACCGAGGTGCTGACGCATCGCCGTGCTTTCGATGACGCTTTCGAGCGGCTTGCCGCGGATGAGCGATTCGCCGAGCTGGCCCCGCGCGACCGTGCCTTTGCCCGCGCCATTTCGGCCACCACATTGCGCCGGAAAGGCCAGCTCGCGGAAATCATCAAGAGTTTCATCGCAAAGCCGCTGCCGGAAAAGCGCGGCCGGCTCGATGCGATCCTGCTTTGCGCCGCCGCCCAGCTCGTCTTCCTGAAAAGCCCGCCGCACGCCGTCATCAATCTCGCCGTGTTCCAGGTGCGCCAGGACGCCCAGGCCCGCCGCTTCAGCCGCCTTGCCAATGCGGTCTTGCGGCGCGTCTCCGAGCGGGGCGCGGCGATCGCCCTGGAGCAGGACGCCGGGCGGCTCAACACGCCGGACTGGCTGTGGGAGAGCTGGTCGCGCGCCTATGGCGCCGATGAGGCCGCGCGCATTGCAAGCCAGCATCTGAACGAGCCACCGCTTGACCTCACCGTGAAATCGGGGCCCGAAGGCTGGGCGAAGCGCCTGGGCGGCATCGTCTTGCCGACAGGCAGCGTCCGCCTTGCCAGCAAGGGCCGGATCGAGGAGCTGGACGGTTTCAGCGAAGGCGAATGGTGGGTGCAGGACGCCGCCGCCAGCCTGCCGGCGCGGCTGCTCGGCGATGTGAAGGACAAGTGCGTTGCCGATCTTTGCGCCGCGCCGGGCGGTAAGACCGCGCAGCTCGCTCATGCCGGCGCGACGGTAACTGCCCTGGACATCTCCGGGAAACGCCTTGAGCGGCTGAAGCAGAACCTTGCCCGGCTGAAGCTGGACGCCGAAGCGATCGCCGCCGATCTCATGAGCTGGACGCCGGACGCGCCGTTCGATGCCGTGCTTCTGGATGCGCCCTGCTCCGCCACCGGCACCATCCGCCGCAATCCCGATATTCCCTATCTGAAGAGCGCCTCCGATATTGCCGAGCTGGCGAAACGTCAGCAGGAGATGCTGATCAAGGCGCTCGACGTCGTCAGGCCAGGCGGCGTTCTCGTCTTTTGCACCTGCTCGCTGGAACCCGCCGAAGGCCCGGATCAGATTGCGCATCTGATCGGCAAGCGTGACGACGTCCGGCTTTCCCCGATCGAGCCGGAAGAGATCGGCGGGCGCCCGGAATGGCTAAACGAGGACGGCACGCTGCGCACCCTGCCCCATTATCTGCAGCTCAGCGATCCGGAGTTGAGCGGCATGGACGGGTTTTATGCCGCACGGCTGAGGAAGGAGGGGTGAAGGAGCGCTGGCCCCGTGTTAGGCCAACGCTGGAAGTCCAAGATGGCAGATATGGGTCTGGTTGCGCCTCATATTGGACATTCGGCAAGATTCACCAGCCAGATCGATGGAAACTTGTTGTATTGGGACGACCTGCGTCAACGAAGCCGACCAATGTTGACGTTGACGCAGGTCAAAGAGCGAAATACGAGCTCGTTGCGCCTCAGGGCTTGACGGTAATCAGCGTCCACATGCCCAGCACGTAATGTCCGGGGATGTTGCAAAAGAGGATATATTTGCCTGGCTTCATAGTTACCGTTAGCGAACCAGATTTTCCGGGATCCAGCTCCGAAACTTCGCCTAAGTCGTGGGTAGCCTCTTCATCAACTCTTTCCTCCGCCTGGATATAAGGCAGTAGCTGCCCCTCGTCTGGCACAGGCGCGACGATCATTTCATGCAGGGAGTCCTTGGAAACGTTGGTCACATCGAATGTGACCTCCCCAGCCGCAACCTCTTTGGGCTCGATATCAATGCCCATTGACGGCTTCGGCGCATCTTTGGGCACCACGCCCATGGCCCAGTTCGTGCCTTTGCCAAGCATGTCCATTGCATCGGGGCCGCTATCCCAAAGCGAGACTTTGACAACAGTTCCGGCCGCAAAGGACGGCCCGATTTGTGCTAGCGTCAGCACCATCGGAACCAATATCAGCAAACTTCTTCTAGATAGATTCATTGTTTGTACCCCCTGTGCATTGAGGCTCCCCATTGAGCCAAGTAGAATGTTAACACCGCGCCGGTGAACCTGCCATGACCTGAATCAAAAAGTACCGACTGAGTTTAAACTATCTGTACCAGGTCTTCTTTCCAGCCGGAACAATCCCCGTTCATGCGCTTGTTACCATTGAACGGAGCGCGGGCTTCCGCCGGGCCAGATCATTCGGCGCCGCATTGCCTATCTCGAAAAACACAACCGGCCCTATAAGCTTCTTACCATTATCAGGGACACAATGCGGAATATTGAAGAGCCAAGTGGCGGTGGGGGAGGACAGACCGACATGCAAAATCTCAACATGCCCATGTCGTAGGCGCGATGGCGGCAGTATCGGGTAATGGTATCAAGCACGCCGCGTTTCGCATAGCTACCCACTGCCACGGGCAGCCTGCCCATCGTTTCGCATGGGATCAAGGATTACGCTATTGCGCTGAATAGCAATAAAAGCATTTCCTGTTGTGCCTAGGCGCGGGGCAGCGAAAGCGGCGCATTTTAGATCAGGCTGGCCTGGCCTGTAACCTGAAGTTGAAGCGGCTACGTCTGCGGATGTCCCTTGCCAAGGCGAGGCCGATGGCCATGATCTCGCGTCAATCGCCGTTGAACCTCGACACGCCCCAAAATCCCTCAGCGCTTCCACTCCCCCGAAAAAATGCTTACCCTGCCCAAAAGCCTCAAGGGACGGACACGCCTTTGCAGATCATCGGAGAGTTCGACTACATCATTGTCGGCGCGGGGTCGGCGGGCTGTGTGCTGGCCAACCGGCTGAGCGCTGATCCCCGCAACCGGGTCTTGCTGCTCGAAGCGGGCGGCAGCGACAATTATTTCTGGATCCATGTCCCTGTCGGCTACCTCTATTGCATGGGCAATCCGCGCACGGATTGGGGCTTCAAGACCGAGCCCGTGCCGGGGCTCAACGGCCGGGCGCTCGCCTATCCGCGCGGCCGTGTGCTCGGCGGCTCCTCCTCCATCAACGGCATGATCTATATGCGCGGACAGGCGCGCGACTATGATGGCTGGCGTCAGCTCGGCAATACGGGCTGGGGCTGGGACGACGTGCTGCCCTATTTCCGCAAGTCGGAGGATTACGCCCTCGGCGAAGACGACATGCACGGGTCGGGCGGCGAATGGCGGGTCGAGGCGCAGCGCCTCTCATGGCCGATCCTCGATGCGTTTATCGAGGCCTGCGAGGAGGTGGGCATTCCGCGTACGGACGACTTCAACCGCGGCGACAATTTCGGCGTCGCCTATTTCCGCGTCAACCAGCGGCGCGGCATCCGGGTGAACACGGCCAAGGCCTTTCTGCGCCCGGCCTTCGCCCGCAAGAACCTCACCGTGCTCTCAAACGCGGAGGTCGAGGAGATCGTCGTCGAGGACCGGCGCGCGAAGGGTGTCACATTCTGGCGGAAGGGCGCGTTCTCGGAGGCGAAGGCCGCGGGCGAGGTCATCCTCGCCGCCGGCGCGATCGGCTCGCCGCAGCTGCTCGAATTGTCGGGCATCGGCTCGGGCGACGTGCTGAGCGCGGCGGGCGTACCCGTTCTGCACGAGCTGCCCGGCGTCGGGGAAAATCTGCAGGATCATTTGCAGATCCGCACCATTTTCAAGGTGAAAAATGCCAGGACACTGAACGACGGGGCGGGAAGCCTCGTCGGCAAGGCCGGCATTGCGCTCGAATATGCCTTGCGGCGCAGCGGACCGATGTCGATGGCGCCCAGCCAGCTCGGCGTGTTCACGCGTTCCGACCCGTCCTACGAGACGCCGAACATCCAATATCATGTCCAGCCGCTTTCACTCGACAGGTTCGGCGAACCGCTGCATCGCTTCTCGGCGATTACGGCGAGCGTCGCCAATCTGCGCCCCGAAAGCCGCGGATCGACGCACATTGCCTGTTCGGAGGCGCGCGACCATCCGGTAATTCAGCCGAACTACCTCTCCGCCGAGACCGACCGGCAGGTCGCTGGCCAATCCATTCGCGTGACGCGGCAGATTCTGGCGGCGCGGGCGTTGAGCCGGTACGAGCCGGAGGAATATTTGCCCGGCGCCGCGCTCGCGAGCGATGAGGACCTCGCGCGGGCGGCTGGCGATATCGGCACGACGATCTTTCACCCGGTCGGCACCTGCAAGATGGGCCAGGACGAATTTTCCGTCGTCGACGAGCGCCTGCGCGTGCGCGGGATGGAGGGCTTGCGCGTCGTGGACGCGTCGGTCATGCCGACGATCACCTCGGGCAATACCAATTCGCCGACCATCATGATCGCGGAGAAGGCCGCCGACATGATCCTCGGCGACGCGGCCTGATGCATGCACGATCACGTTCGGTGGAAACGAACGTCGCCCCGGCTGTCGCTCGCTCAACCGCGGCGGCGGCGTCCGTGCGTCCCTTCGGCCTGATGAAACTCTGGCGGACTCTCCGGCAGGGTTTCGGCCATTTGAGGCGGCTGAGCCGGGGGCCGCGCGGAAGGCGGTGGCGGTGGTGGCGGCGGCGGGGCGGGTTGACGTGCCGTCGGAACCGGCTGACGCGGATTCCGGTCGGCAACCGCCGGATCGATCCCGGCAAAACGGTCACGGGGCGATGGAGCCTGCTGGAGAGCAGGCGGAACTTTCGGCCGTTCGGGCCTTTGTTGCGCCGGTCTCGGCCGCGGCTTCCTGGCCGGCTTGAACAGACCGCGCAGCATGGTGCCGAACGCCGTCCCGGCAGAGGAGACGCCGCCGACCGCTCTGCGCAGGAAACCGAACATAGCGCCGCGCCGGCCGCGCTTGCCGGCGTCGTCGGACGCGGGCTTCGGAATCGGAACCGGCAGGGGATAGACCGCCCCGGTCGCGGATGTCTGGCCCGGCACAGGCTTCAAAGCCCCCTGCTCTGCCGCGGCCGGGGTCTGCGTGGCGGGCGGTGAGTCTTCCTCCGCCCGTTTCTTCTTCTTTTCGCGCTTTTCGTCGCGCCTCGTGGTCTTGGCAAGCGCGTTCAGCAGAGTCATCACCTCGCGCTCGGTCATCGGCTCGCCGAAATAGAAGCCTTGCGCATAGTCGCAGCCGAGCGCGCGGACATAGGCGACGTCTTCATCCCGTTCCATCCCGACGGCCACCACGTCCTTGCCGAGCTCGCGCGCCATGGCAAGCGCGGCGCGCAGCACGACGGCGCCGGATTTGTTGTCACTGCCATGGCTGATCAGCGACCGGTCGATCTTGATCATATCGACGGCGAGACGATGCAGATAGGCAAGCGAGGAATAGCCCGCTCCGAACTCATCAAGCGCAATTCCGGCGCCCAGCCCCTTCAGCCATTCGAGGATCTCGATCGCCTGCTCCGGGTTCTCCATCACCAGAGACTCGGTGACCTCCAGCCGCAGACAGCCCTTGGGAACGCTTTCCCGGCCGATGATCAGCCGCAGATCCTGGACCAGATCCTGCTTGAACAGATGCCGGCTCGATATGTTGATGCTGACGAATAAGGGATCCTCATGGCGGGTCAGCGTCCGGTGCCAGCGCGCCACCTGCCGGATCGCGCGTTCCATGACATAGGTGCTGATCTCCGAGATCCGGCCGGTATCCTCGGCGATCGACAGAAATTCGGCGGTGCTGAGCGAGCCGAGCTTGGGGTGCTCCCAGCGGACCTGCGCGGCGAAACCGGCGAGTTGCTCATCGCCGAGCCGCATGATCGGCTGATAATAGACGCGGATCTGGCGCTTCTCGATCGCCTGTTTGAGGTCGCTTTCGATGATCTCGCGCTCGGAGCGCTCGCCGCGCATTTCCGGCTTGTAGAGCTCGATCCGGTCCGTGCCTGAGCGCTTGGCGCGGTACATCGCCGTTTCCGCGTCACGGATCAGGTCGGCCGGTGTCGCCTGCTGCCCGTCATAGACGGAAATGCCGACGCTTCCGGTCAGGACGACATCGCGTCCGGCGATCTTCATCGGCGCGCGCAGCGACCGCCGGACCCGCTCGGCGAGCATCGCGATCTGACGCGGCTCCGTCTCGGCCGACAGTAAAATCGCGAATTGTTCCGTGCCGATCCGGGCCAGCGTGTCCTGCGGCCCCAGATGACGCGAAAGGCGCCGCGAAATCGTGAGCAGCATGCTGTCGCTGACCGTGAAATCGGTCGACCGGCTGAGCGACTGGAAGGCGTCGATGTCGACATAGATGACGGTGGGCTTGGAGCCGTCCTCATGGGCGCGGGCGATGGAGCAGTGAACGCGGTCGGTAAACAGCTCCCGGTTCGGCAAGCCGGTCAGACTGTCGTGGATCGCATTGTGAAGCAGACGCTCCTGCGCCCGTTTCTGGGCCGTGACATCGCGCAGCAAGCCGGTGCAGCGCAGCATTCGCGTCGGCCGCGCCGCGACGGTCTGCGCCCGGAGCTCATAATGGAGATAGCTGCCATCGGCCCTGCGCAGACGAAAATCGCTCGAGATCTCTCCGCCCTGCTTCTCGCGGATGCCAGCGAGAATCATCCGCATTCTCTCGCGATCGGAGGCGTGGAGATGCTGAAGCCAGTCCTGCACGCTGCCGCGCAGCGTTCCGGGCGGATGGCCGAGCGCCGCATCGATTTCCGGTCCGACGAAGATCTCGTCACGGCGGACATTCCACTCCCAGATCGACGCGCCCGACGCCTCCAGGGCGACCGCCCCGAGTTGCAGCTCGCCCGCCTCATCGCCATAGATGTGATCGCCGCCGTGAAAGGCGTATTGGGTAACGGTGAAGCTGAGCAGCGACACGATCAGGACGAGGCCGGCATTGAGCGCAGGGACGACAACATCGCCCGAAAGCTGGCCGACGATCGCCACTCCTGCGCCAAACAGCCAGACCAGAAACAGCATCCAGGTCGGCAGAAGCGACAGGGCGCGTTCCTGCCCCCTCAGGGCAAGGACGGTCATGAGCAGCGACCCGATCGCCGCAATCGGCAGATAGGAAAGACGCGCCAGGCCCGAAACCAGCTTGGCATCGACCAGCGACACAGCGACCAGCCCAAGCTGCACAAGCGCCCAGACGCCGAAAATCACCGTGAGCGAGGGGTGCCATCGCCTAAGCTGCAGGAACACATAAAGGAAGATGACCACGCTTGCGGCGATGGCGGCCTCCATTGCCGCCCGATAGATCGCATTGTCCGCTGCGCTGAGCTGGAAAATCTTATGCCAGAAGCCGAAATCGACGCAGAGATAGCCGACCACGGTCCACGCGACGAGCGCCGCCGCGGGAAATATGGGGTTGTGATTGGCGCCGAAAATCGCCGTCAGATAGATCGCAAGAACGCCGGTGATCCCGAGCAGAATGCCGTTGAACAGCGTCAGGTCGATGCTCTTCTTGCCGAAGACCGCGGGGTTGGCGAGATAAAGACGCGGAAAACCCGTCGCGCTGAGTTCGACGATATAGGTAATGGTCGATCCGGGCTCGAGAACGAGGCGGTAAATATCGGCATAATCGTTTTGAACGCGCTCCGGCTTGAAGCCGAGTGAGACAGTGACATTCTCGATCCGTGGTGCATCGAGATCCGGCCAGATCACCTGCGACCCGACCAGGTCATAGCGCTGGGCCATAAGCCAGAGCGTGATCGTCTGGTCGGTCGGATTGTTGAGCGCAAAAATCGTCCAGTTCGGGTCCGTGCCGGGTGTTTTGGCCGAGACCGACAAACGGCCCGCGACGCCATCCTGGCCGGCGGCGGTCTCGACGCTGATGCGGTCGCCGCGCCCTTCATAGAGCTCGCCGAGCAAGGTGATATCGATCCGCTCCTGATCGGGACCGATCACGATCGAATCGAGCGCGCGCGCAGGGGCGGTGGCAAGAAAAACGGCGATTGCTACGAAAATCAGGCAGCAGATGGAAATGCCAAGCCGGGGACGGGCACCGCAAAACGGGCGCGTCCCGGCCTTCATCACTTCAGTGACAGACATTCCGAAGCTCCCTTCGCCCCGACCCGTTCTGGCACGATCCTTGAAAGCTGCCCAGCCTTTTCATGATCGTATGCCGAGCCTGCCGCGCGCTTACGTCCGCAATTCGTCCGCGATTGCGGCAAAAAGCAAGTGATCTTGCCATAATCCGTTAATTTTGAGGTATTTTCTGGCAAATCCCTCATGCTCGAAACTGCATATCTCCAGGAGCCTGCGCGACGCCACATTGCTGGGCAGACAGGCGGCTTCGAGGCGATGAAATCCGAGACTGTTGAATACGAACGGAACGACGTAGCGCAGCGCGCTCGTCATAAATCCCTGTCTACTGAAGGGTTCGCCGATCCAATATCCGATCGAGATCGACTGACTGACCCCTCTGCGAGCATTTGAAAGCGTAACTCCACCAAGAAGCTTATTATCACCGTTTCGGAACAGAAAAAAGGCATAGCCCGTCCCGTCCCTGAGGTCGCGCTGGTAGTAGCGGAGCCGGCGCCGGAAGGCGGAGCGCGATAATTCGTCGGGCGCCCATTCCGGTTCCCATGGCCGGAGAAATTCCTCGCTCATGCCACGAAGATTCGCCCATTCCGCATAGTCGCCCGTCTGCGGCACGCGGAGCCATACCCGCTCGCCCCGGATGACCGGACCGTTTTCACTCAAAGGAACGGAACGCAGAAACGCCATTACCTATGCCTTTAGTGTACCGTTTCGCGGGCCGCACGCTCCACGACCGCCTCGCGGAGACGCTCCGACACACCTGCAGGCCCAATGCTTGCGGTCACCGGCTCCTTGACGAGCGCGAAACCGGCGGCAAGCGCCCCGACATCGGCCGCGTTGACATTCTCGATCCGCTCGATCAGCTCTTTGGTCGTCAACTGCCGGCCGAAAACCAGCGTGTCCCTTGCCACCTGCGCGGCGCGCGCCTCCGAGCTCTCCAGGCTCATCAGGAGCGACGCCTTGAGCTGAGCCTTCGCCCGCTCAAGCTCGGCGGCATTGGGACCTTCAAGCGCGACGGAACGCAACTCTGTCATGATCACCTGCACCAATTCCTCGACCTGGGCATCGACAGTCGCCGCATGGACGCCGAAGAGTCCGCTGTCGGAGAACCCCCATCCGAAGGCGTGGATATCGTAGCATAATCCACGCCGTTCGCGTGCTTCCTGAAAGAGGCGCGAGGACATGCCGCCGCCAAGCAGGACCGAATAGATCAGCGAGGTGAAATAGGCATCGTCCCGGAAGGAGGGCGCTTCGAAGCCGATGACGATGTGGCTCTGCTCGAAGCGGCGCTTGAGGCTGCGATGGCCACCGACGAAACGGGCCGGCGCGAGGGGTCGCCCTTCATTGCCGGGGAAGGCGGTGAACAGGCTTTCGGCGGCAATCACGATCTCGTCGTGGTCCACCGCTCCCGCGGCTCCCAGAACCATGCGCGGCGCGGAATAGGCGGCCTCGCGATAAGCGGCAAGATCATCGCGCGTCAATGCGCGCACGCTGTCCGCGGTTCCCAAAATCGACCGGCCGAGCGGCTGATCCGGAAAGGCGGCTTCCTGGGCCAACTCAAAAACCAGCTCGTCGGGCGCATCCTGAACCGAAGCGATCTCCTGGAGGATGACCTTTTTCTCCCGGACCATATCCTCGGGCGCAAAGACGGGGTTCTGGAGGATGTCAGCCAGAATCTCGAGCGCCAGCGGCACATGCTCGCGCAAGACGCGCGCGAAATAATCGGTTGTCTCGAAGCTGGTCATCGCATTGACGGCGCCGCCGACCGCTTCGATCTCCTCGGCGATCTGCAAGGCGCTGCGCGTCTTGGTGCCTTTGAAGGCCATATGTTCGAGCAGATGGGCAAGGCCGTGCTCGTCCGGCGATTCCGAGCGCGCGCCCGAATTGACCCAGACGCCGAGCGAGGCCGTCTCCAGCTGGGGCATATGGCAGGTGACGACCCGCAGACCGCTCGGAAGCGTCGTCGTTTCGATTGTCATCGGATTGTCCTTGATTCCGCGAAGCGCCCCCGATCACGAATAACGGACCTGACCGCGTCGCTCTCGGGTTCGAGCGTTATATAGGTCTCGCGTCCGGCGAGCACATGTTCGAGCCGTTCCGGCATTTGCGGCACACGGCCTACGGCGCGCTCAATCGCCTCGGGGAACTTTGCCGGATGGGCGGTCGCCAGCGCAATCATCGGGGCCGCCGATTGCGCCAATTCCCGTTCAGCCGCCCCGATCCCGACAGCGGTATGCGGGTCGGCGAGATAGCCCGTCCGCCGATAAAGGCGGCGCATGACTTCAGCGGTTTCCGCTTCGTCGCAGCGATGGGCGGCGAAAATGCCTCGGATCGCGGCAAGCTCACTCTCGCTCAGAGCGAAGGCGCCCCCCTCTTTGAACGCGTTCATCAGCGCATTGACGCGCTCGCTGTCCCGGCCGCTCACCTCAAAGAGCAGCCTCTCGAAATTCGACGAGACCTGGATGTCCATGCTTGGGCTCGAGGTCGGCACGACGGCGCGCGGCTCGTAGCGCCCGGTGGCAAGTGTCCGGGCGAGAATGTCATTGGTGTTGGTCGCGATGACAAGCCGCTCGACCGGCAGGCCCATGCGGAAGGCGACATAGCCGGCGAATATGTCGCCGAAATTCCCGGTCGGAACGGCAAAGCGCACCGGCCGATGCGGGGCGCCGAGCGCGGCGGCGGCGGTGAAGTAATAGACCGTTTGCGCCAAGATCCGCGCCCAGTTGATCGAATTGACCGCCGACAGCCCGGCCTCGTCGCGAAAGGCCAGATCGCTGAACAGCGTCTTTACGATCGCCTGGCAGTCGTCAAAGGTTCCCTTGACGGCGATCGGATGGACATTCGCTGCGTCCGAGGTCGTCATTTGCCGGCGCTGGATCTCGCTGATGCGGCCATCCGGGAACAGGACGAACAGATCGATCGCCTCGCGGTTCTTGAAAGCTTCGACCGCCGCCGCCCCGGTGTCTCCGGAGGTTGCCACCAGGATCGTCGTGCGATCGCCGCTGCGCTTCAGCGAGCGGTCCATTAACAACCCCAGGAGCTGCATCGCCAGATCTTTGAAGGCGAGGGTCGGCCCGTGGAAAAGTTCCAACAGCCAGAGATTGCTGTCAAGCTGCACGAGCGGCGCGACCGCCTGATGCGCGAAGCGGCCATAGGCTGCGGCGATCAGCGCCCTTAGCTCGTCGAACGCAATTTGCTCACCGATCAATGGCTGCATGATGCGGGCTGCGGCCTCGACATAGCTCTGGCCGGCGAGGCTGGAAACATCCTCCGGCGGAATGCGCGGCCAGCTTTCGGGATTGTACAATCCGCCGTCACGGGCGAGCCCGGCCAAAAGCACGGCTTCGAAATCGAGGCTTGCCGCCCGGCCGCGCGTGCTGATGTAGAGCAATGAGAAATCCTCAAGATGTCGAAGTGTGAGGCAGACTATACGCTGCCGCCTTTGTCCGCAATGCTTGCCTCATACTCGGATTGGCCCGGCTGCGACAGGCGACGTCTTGCGTAAAGCGCGAAGATGGCAATCAGAGCTGCGGCGAGGCCGAACCAGGTGATCGCATATTCCAGATGCCGGTTCGGAAGGCTCAGACGCGTGACGCCGCTGCGGGGCCAACCGCCCGGCACCGGCATCCGTTCGGCCTCGACCATGAAGGGGAGCGCCTTCCGCGCCGGCTCCGGCGGCAATGATGCAATCAGCCCGGCGAGGTCGCGCCAGAACCAGCGATTGGCGCCCGGCTGATTATCGGGCGTGAACAAGCCTTGCCTTTCGGGCGCGCGGGCAAGACCGACCAGCTCCACCCTGCCCTCGATCTGACCCTCCCGGCGGGCGGCGGGATCCTTCAACGCCTCCGGCACGAATCCGCGATCGACGAAGATGATATCGCCTCTCGGGGTCTCAAAGGGCGTCAGAACGCGCCAGCCGGCCTGGCCGTCGACGATCGTGTAAAGATAGC